>Ga0209648_10000005_pt1 | contig 111629 bp, 86 predicted proteins | sample GraSoi2013_115cm_FD_185830 | JGI IMG/M metagenome (GOLD analysis project Ga0209648, IMG submission 185830) | Grasslands soil microbial communities from the Angelo Coastal Reserve, California, USA - Sample 9_17_2013_115cm (SPAdes) (version 2) | ecosystem: Environmental > Terrestrial > Soil >... | reverse complement strand
GACGCGGGAAGGATGGGGAGGAACTCCATCCGAAAGTAGACTACTCGATTTGCGGACGGCGAAATGCAGGTTTTTGATGATGTTTCCTGTAAGTCAAGAGCCCCGCGACAGCATCATGATTCGTTTGGGCAGGTGAAATTTTCCGGCGTATTGCTCCAGAGCTGCGGGAAGAGTATCTTTTGCGCAGGGTGTTGCCCATTCCGACGGAGGAGAGGCTTATGAAAGTCAATCGAACGGGAAGCGTCTGCGCAGCGTTGATCGGGCTTGCGGTGGTCGCGACGGGAGTTTACAGCCAGGAGAAAAAAGAGAGCGCTGCAGCCGCGCCCCCAAAAATTATGCATTTCGGCGATTTGAAGTGGACGCCATTGATTAAGGGATGCGATCTTGCGCCAGTCGCTGGCGATCCAAACGCCGAAGGAACGCCGTTCGTAGTGCGCCTCCGGTGTGTCGATGGAGCCAAGATCCCGGCGCACTGGCATCCGACCGATGAAAACGTAACCGTGTTGAAAGGAACATTTCTAGCAGGCATGGGCGAGACTTTCGACGAAACGAAAATGATGGCCATGAACGTCGGGAATTTTGTAACCATGCCAAAGGAAATGCGGCATTTCGCGATGAGCAAGGGCGAGACCATCGTTCAAGTCCACGGAGAAGGCCCGTTCAAGGTGAACTGGGTGAATCCATCCGAGGTGCAGCCGCCGGACGCCCCGGCAGCAGCGAAGCCAAAATCCTGATCTGCGTGCGAGATTGGCGAGCAGAAGAAAGAACAAGCATAAACATTAGCGAAGAAGCCGACGCTGCCTTCTGGCTGGGCTGCAAACGCTATGTTAGACTTTTCTCTGCACTCGCGGGAAATGAACGCGAGTGCTGGAGCGTGGAACTTCGGGCTCTGTGCAACGAGGTCCCGCGAACCCCGCCAGGCCCGGAAGGGAGCAACGGTACCGGGATCACCTCGGGTGCCGCAGACCACCCGAAGTTCCTCTCGCTGAAACGGTTTTTAATGCCCAGTCATCAGCTTTCACTGGGAGGAATTCTGAGAGATGCGTTTGCCTTTTTCTCCACTGATGATTAAGAACCGGGAACTGAAAACTTTCTTATGAGCTACCAGGTCATAGCCCGCAAGTGGCGTCCGCAAACGTTTGACGATCTCGTCGGCCAGCAACACGTCACCGAGACGCTTAAGAACGCCATTAAGAACGACCGCGTGGCGCACGCGTACATTTTTTCGGGAGCGCGCGGCGTGGGTAAAACGACAGCGGCGCGCATCCTGGCCAAAGCGCTGAATTGCGTGAAGGGGCCGACCGCGACGCCTTGCGGAGAGTGCGACTCCTGCAGGGAGATTGCCGCGGGAACTTCGCTGGATGTGATTGAGATCGACGCGGCCTCGAACCGCGGCATCGACCAAATCCGCGAGTTGCGCGAGATGGTGCGGTACGCGCCGGCTGCTTCGAGAAGCAAAGTCGTAATCCTCGACGAAGCGCACATGCTGACAGGCGAAGCGTCTAACGCCCTGCTGAAAACACTCGAAGAACCTCCCGACCGCGTGATCTTCGTGATGGCCACGACGCAGCCGGAAGATCTTGTGGACACCATCCGGTCCAGGTCGCAGCATTTTCATTTTCGCGCGCTGACCTTTGCGGAAATCGCCGGACGCCTGGAAGAAATCGCGCAAAAAGAGAATTTGAAGATCGAGCCAGGGGCCATGGCCGTGATTGCCCGCATGGCCGAAGGCAGTTTGCGCGATGCGCTGTCGCTGCTGGAGCAGGCGCGGGCGTATTGCGGCGATACCATTCCGGATAAAGAAGTGCGCGAATTGCTCGGCGTGGTGCCGGATGATGCGCTGGAGGAACTGGTCGGCGCGATTGCGGAAGGGTCGGCGGATCGCGCGCTGGGGCTGGTGCACACCTTTCAGAAAGAAGGACGCAACCTGCAGCACTTCTGCAGGGAGGCTGTCCGGCACATGCGCAACCTGTTGATCGCGCGGACGTGCGGCGCGGATTCGGATTTGATTGCGGCGACGCCCGATCAGCGTCCGGCCCTGGCGAAAGCCGCAGCGCTCTTCAGCGAAGAAGACCTCACGCGATTTTTCCAGATTCTCCTGCAGACGGATGATGATCTGCGGCGAAAACCGGATCCACGCGTGCATCTGGAAATGGGACTGCTGCGGCTGATTAACGCGGCGCGACTTGCCCCGCTGGAGGAATTGCTCGCGGAGATGAAGAGCGGAGCGCCGGGCAGTGTGGCGAATTCCGCAATGGCGAGGGGCGCGTCCGCAGCCGTCGCATCCACATCATCCACAAAGAGCGTGGCTCCGAGTGCTGTGAACGCAGTCTCCCCGCAGCCGAAGCCGGAAACGAAAGCGCATTTCTCTTCCTCGTTTGCCACGCAAGGATCCGCGTCTGTGGCAGTTGGTGCTCCGGCGGAAGCCAAACAGTCCGTGGAGGCTGATGATTCGATTCCTGCGAAGAGCAATGGCGCGCCACCGCAGGCAATCGGAATTTCGCAGGAGCATGTTGCGGAGATCAAGGCCGCAGTACAGGCGCAGCAAAAGTTTCTTGGCGAACTCGTCGATAACAGCAGCCGCTGGGAGCTCGAGGGTGCGGAATTGCGAGTTTATTTTCCGCCACAGAAAAGTTGGTGCGCTGAAATGTTGGAAGGGCGCGAGTCGCTGGAAAAGATCCGTGTCATTTCGAGCAAGGTGCTCGGCCGGGCAGTGCGCGTCTGTGCTAAACTGGAAGCAGTTGCAGCAGCGGCCGCGTCGGCCTCGCGCAGCGCAGCAAGCGCGCAAGAGTTGCGCGCGCAGTTCGAGCGCGATCCGTTGGTGCAGTCGATGCTGCAACGCTTCGGTGGTAAAATCTCCGAAGTGAAACGGACCAAAGAGGAATCCTGATGGAAGTCAGCGCTCTCCAACAGATGCTATCGAAGGCCAGGCAGCAGATGGAAGACTTGCAGCGGCAGGTGAATTCCGTGACGGTGGAAGCTTCGGCCGGCGGCGGCATGGTCACAGTGAAAATGAACGGCCAGAAACAGATCGTGGACCTGCGCATCGAGCCGGACGTCTTCGCTAGCAAAGATCAGGAGATGCTTCAGGACTTGGTTCGTGCCGCAGTGAATGAGGCGTCGCGGCGCGTCGACGAAGAACTCGCCAACCAGATGAAAAATATCGCTGGCGGCATTCCCGGAATCGCTGGCATGAAAATCCCGGGACTGTTCTGAAGTAATCCTCGAAGTTTAATTCCAAGGCGACAAATTATCGGAGGCGGGTTCTACTCTTGGAGCAACGCGCCGTCAACTGCGTTTTACATTCTTCCAAGGCGATCAATACCGAAAATTATCGACCAGCATGACGTTGACGGCGGGTGGCGCGAGCGTGGTGTACAGAGCATACCGTCCGTCGGGTGATATAGACAGCCCGGGCGCGCCTTCGCTGCCGAAACGATCCAAAGGAAGGACTTCAGAACTCTTGCGAGTTTTGAAGTCGTAGAAATAAATGCCGAGATTCTTGCGGTTTGGCAAATCGCCGTAATAAATGCCTTTTTCGGCAACGACAAAGTAAGCCCACGCGCTGGCGGGAGGAGCGTCCAGAATCTTCGTTTCTTCTCCGCCGCTGACGGGAACCCGCCAGATGCCTGGTAGCTCACGGCCCTTCGCATAATAAATAAATTTGCCGTCCCTACTGGGTTCCGGCGCAAACCCGCCGTGGCTCGTGACCTGAGTTGGAGTGCCGCCTTCGACCGCAACTTTCCAAATTTCCCAGGATCCCCCGCGGCTCGAACCGAAATAGATTGATTTGTCATCCATCGACCAATCCGCCACACCGTTTTCGGTATCGCCGCTCGTGACCTGGCGCGGTTGGCCGCCTTCTGCATTGATCACGAAAATATGACTGTGCCCAGCCGGGCGCGAATCGAAGACGATTTGCGAGCCGTCGGGAGACCAGCGCGGCGTGCCGGTTAGCGGACCTTGAAAGTGCGTGAGTTGCACGAGATTGGAACCGTCGGCATCGCAGCGCCAGATTTCGTAACTGCCGGTGCGTGTGGATTGAAAAACAATTCGCTTGCCATCTGGTGAGTATTGCGGACCCTCTTCCAGTTCGGTCGAAGCTATGTACTTCGCGGGTGGCAATTGTTTGGTGGCAGCGCCGGGCACGGGAAGCTCCGCGCGCCAGATTTCAGAGACAAAGGAGAGATTTGTGTACGCGAGGCGGTTTCCGTGACGGGCGACCGTCGGGCGGATGGCCCAGCTCGCGCCGCCGATCGGGAGCCGCTCCGGCTTACCTCCGCTCGCCAGAATACGCCAAAGGCTGTAGGGACCGCCGCGATTCGATGAGAAGATCAGGCTGCGTCCGTCGGCGCTCCAGGAAACACCCAGAATAATGCGCTTGTCATAGGTGATCTGGCGAGGCGCGCCTCCCTGGACCGGGACGGCGAAAATCTCCTGTGTGTCCAGAAAGTCGCGAAGAAACGCAACACTCTTTCCATCGCGCGAGAATACGGGATCCGAATCGCCAAGGATTCCCTTCGGCGGAAACGTGAGAGCGCGCTTTTCGAAGTTGTCGAGCGAGAACAGGTAAATGGCCGAGGCCTCCGCAGGCGAGTCGCTTTCGGCGAAAGCCAGGGAGTTTCCGTCGGGAGACCAGTCGATCTCTTTAATGTTTTTGTCGGGCTCCAACGTGTAGACCTTGCGTTCCGAACCACCCTGAGCGGAAGCGACATAAATTCCTCGGAGCTGCTTTTCCGTCGAATAACGCTGGAAGGCGATGTACTGGCCATCGGGAGACCAGACAGGAGCAAACTCCGGCAAGGGAGAGTTGGTCAAACGGCGCGGCGACCCAGCGCCGATTTGGGACACGTAAACGTGGCTGTGGTCGCGGGGTTCTGCGGCCCAGACAAAGGCAACTTGCAAGCCATCAGGAGAAAAGGCGGCATAAGTCTCGCGGGGAAGTCCGTTCAAGGGAGCGATGCGAAGTTCAGACAAAGTCAAGCGAGGAGCCGAGCGCGAATAGAAAAACATGGAGGCGACTGCGATGCCGCCCAAGAAAACACACACGGCAATCCAGAAGACGGTGCGGAGATGGAAATGGAACTGCCCGAAAAGCGGGAAAGCGCCAGTGCTGGAGGCCGTTGCAGACGCCGATGATGCAGGAACGGATTCCTGCTGAGTTGGGCTTGCGCCAGCAAGTAGCGGTTGGACAGCCACACCGTTTCCGCCAAAGCTGACCGGCGCAATGAAACGGTAGCCGCGCCGCGGCAGCGTCTCGATATAGCGGGGGTTGTCTGCTACATCCGAAAGCGCCTGGCGCAATTTGGTGATGGCAGTGTTCATGCCGTGCTCGAAGTCGACGAAGGTGTCGGCGGGCCACAAGCGCCTCTGAAGCTCTTCGCGAGTGACCACTTGGCCGGGCTGCTCGAGCAGCACGGAAAGAATCTGGAAAGGGCGATCTTGAAGCTTGATGCGAACGCCGGATTTGCGAACCTCGCCTGCTGCCAAATCAACCTCGAAAGCGCCGAAGCGCGCGATCCGCGAGTTGTGAACTAGAGGTGGCAAACTCTCTCTCCGGGTATACCTCTTGAATTTACCACAAGCCTTAACATAAGCCGCGCTACCACGGGCCGCGCTCTTCGAATTAGGCTTCGCCGAGTGTTTAGACGACGCGAGAAGCCTTCCGTCTTCATAGAGATAGCCGGTGTCCTGCGTTTTCCCTTCGGTTTACCTGCGGTGCATTGTGCTCGCCCATAACCAGCCCCAAAGTGGCGTCAGTTCGCGGAGATTTCAAACCGCGAACGAGAAACAAACGACAAGGAGAGATACGATGAAAAGGGCTTTTAGTTTCCTGGCTTTGCTGGGTCTGGTTCTAACATTCGGAGCGTTTCCCGGCGCGGCTCAAGGCAAGAAAATGCTGATCCTAAATGCGCCATTCAGCTTCACAGTCGAGCAACAGAGGATGCCGGCGGGAACGTACCGCATTCTCGTGGAACGCGGTTGGCTGCAAGTCCGCAGCGCGGACGGAAAGACTGCGGCGATGGTGTTGACGCTGCCCGTTGCGGGAAAGACTGTCAAAGGTAGCGGCCAAGTCGTGTTCAACCGCTATGGGGATCACTACATCCTCGGCCAGGTATGGCTGCCAGAACTGGAAAACGGGCGCCAGACCCTGGAGTCTCGCGAAGAGAAGGAAATGGAAAAGCGGGCCAAGCTCGAAGCGGTCGTGGTGAAGCTCAATGCCCCATCGGGCCGATGAAAGGGTAAACCGTGTAAGTCGGGAGTGGTCGTCTTCATGCCGATGTTGCAACAACTGGCGTCGCGAACCTCGACGGAAGCCCGTGGACGTGAGTGCCCCGGGTTTCCGCCAGGTTTCTTCAAAAAAGCAGAAGGACTGCCCCATCAAAAAAATATACCCGCATGATGAACCAAGATGTGCTATACTTCCCTTGCGCTTAATACCTCGGTTGTGTTGTGCGGTCCCTCTGGTGCAGTACTTGATCTGAGACTCCCCGCCTCCAGTTTCCTCCGTACGTTTTACGCGTAATCTAAAACAAGACTGGCACAGCAAGCCGCCGGTCCGCCCGAGAACTCGTGTGCGCACCGCGACGGCTTCTGCCAGTAAGAAAGTAATATTGAATGTTGAATGTTTCAGAAGTGAATGCAGAGCGCTCTTCGGAGCCTCTGGCGGAACGCGCCTTGGCGCGCTTTTCCGAAATGCTGATCTCTCCTTATGTGAAAGAACGATTGGCTGCGGCGCGCTTTACCACGCCGACGCCGGTCCAAGCTGCAGCGATCCCGCAAGCTCTGGAAGGCAAAGATGTGCTGGCCACGGCGCAGACAGGAACTGGCAAGACGCTGGCGTTCCTGATTCCAGTGATCGAAAAGCTGCTCAAGGATAAGACTCCGGGAATCGCGGCGCTGGTGCTGGTGCCAACGCGTGAACTGGCGATGCAGGTGGTGGATCAATTTAACAAGCTGCGCGGCAATCAGCTCTTGCCCGCGGCGTTGGTGGTTGGAGGATTATCCGAGGGTGGACAGCTCCAGGCCATTCGCAAGGGAGCGCGACTGGTTGTCGCGACTCCGGGGCGGCTGGAAGATTACCTCGACCGCAGACTCTTCCACTTTAACGCGCTGCGCATGCTCATCCTCGATGAAGCGGACCGCATGCTGGACATGGGATTTCTGCCAGCGATCAAGCGCATCGTCTCGATCCTGCCGAAAGAGCGCCAGACCATGTGCTTCTCCGCGACGATGGAAGGCGATATGGCGCGCATCGTGAAGGATTATCTTCGCAACGCCGTGCGCCTTTCGTTTGGCTCGACTTCGAAGCCATCAGAAAACGTCCGAATACAAGCCTTCGAAGTGGCCATGGACCGCAAGCAAGAAATGCTCCAGCGCTTGCTGGCCAGGGAAACGGGCAAGTGCCTGGTGTTTGCACGAACCAAGCGCGGAACGGAACGCATCGCCGAGAGCCTGAACCGCAAGGGCTTTTCTGCCGCCATGATTCATGGCGACCGCTCGCAATCGCAACGCACTGCGGCGCTGGCGGGATTCCAGCAAGGGCGCTTCCGCGTGCTCGTGGCGACCGACCTGGCCTCGCGCGGAATTCACGTGCAAGACATCGCGCAGGTCATCAACTACGATCTGCCTGAAGTGGCGGAGAATTTCATCCACAGAGTCGGGCGAACAGGACGCAACGGCGGACACGGCGTGGCATCTACACTCTTCGCAAAGGAGCAGCGCTCCGAACTTTTCCAACTGGAACGCGCTCTCGGAATCAAGATGGAGCGCCTGCGCGCGGATGAAACCGCCGGTCTTCCCGAAAGGGCGGAGCGGTTGCCCGTCAATCTGCCTCGGATGGAGAACTATCAGAAGCCCGAGAGATTCGTTCTCCCCGGCGAGGTTTTCCAGACGCATCTCGAGAACTAAACTAGTCTAATTTAGACTACTAATTTAGACTAGTGAAACGCGGCCCTTCGATCGCATCGGAGGGCCCGTCTGCGTTTCAGGCCAGCCGTGGCAAAATACGAGCATGCTGATCCGGCCCGCAACCAACGGCGACGCCGACGCGATTTGGACAATCATGGATCCCATCCTCCGCACAGGCGAGACTTACACCCTTCCGCGCGACATGGACAAAGAGAGCGCGCTCGCGTACTGGCTTTCACCCGAACGTGAGGTGTTCGTCGCAGAAGACCAGGGCGAAATCGTCGGCACGTACTGCCTGCAAGCGAATCAGAAGGGCGGCGGAGCACACGTCGCCAATTGCGGCTACATGACAGCCGTTTCCGCAACGGGCCGCGGAGCGGGCCGAGCGATGTGCGCGCATTCGCTCGACCGCGCACGCGAACGCGGATTTCGATCGATGCAATACAATTTCGTGATCAGCACCAACGGGCGCGCCGTCCGCCTTTGGCAAAGCTTTGGCTTTGAGATCGTCGGCCGCCTTCCCGACGCCTTTCAACATCCGACGCGCGGTTACGTCGACGCCTACGTCATGTATCGCATTCTCTAGCCCGTTTGCGCTACTGCGCGCGGCTATGCTACACATGCTGCATGCCTGATTTTGCCGCTCCCGTCGAACGACTCATCGATGAGCTGAAACATCTCCCCGGTATTGGCCAGAAAACCGCCCAGCGACTCGCATTTTACCTGCTGCGCGTCGAGCCGGAGGATGCGTTGGCGCTGGCGGATGCCATTCGCGACGCTAAGGAAAAAATCCGCTCGTGCTCTGTCTGTAACAACATCACGGATTCGGATCCCTGCCTGTACTGTGTGGGCCCGACGCGCAGCAAGAAGACCATTTGCGTGGTTGAAGAAGCCCACAACATCATGGCCATCGAGAAAACGCGCACCTACAGCGGCATGTACCACGTGCTGGGCGGATCGCTCTCACCGCTTTCGGGGCGCGGACCGGAGCAACTCCATATCAAGCAGTTGATCGAGCGGCTAAAAGGCGGCGCCGTCGAAGAAATTATCATCGCCACGAATCCCACCGCCGAAGGCGAAGCCACCGCAGTTTACCTTTCGAAGCTATTGAAGCCCCTTGGTGTGCGCGTCACACGAATTGGCGTTGGCATCCCCGTGGGCGCGGACCTGGAGTACGCCGACGAAGTGACGATGTTGAAAGCCATGGAAGGCCGCCGCGATTTATAGATTCTTCTCGTCCGCTCAACAGCGAAGTCCCGTTGTTCCTTCCTCTTAAGCGTTGCGCTAGTTTCCCACCGCAATAGGCGCGTAGCGGCATAACTCTTAGTACGCTCAGGACGCTCTAGCAAACCTGACCATTTCGGTATAGAGTTTCAGTCCGACGGCGGCTGTCCTCCCGCCAAACCTAGGGCAGCCACGATCAGGCTGACAGGAGGTGCGCTAAATGCCGAGCCTGGCGCACTACATGACGCAGTACGATCACGAGCACGAGTCCAACTGGAACAAACTCCTGCATGGCGTTGGAATCCCGATGATTTTTGCCGGGATTATCCTTTTGCTTTTCACAAAATGGATCCTGGGAGCAGGATTTTTTCTCGGCGGATGGGTGCTTCTTTTTCTCGGCCACCGGATCGAGGGAAACCATCCAGCGTTTTTTCAGGGACCGGTTTATTTGTTGGTTGGGCCAATCTGGGTTGCAAAGGAAGCATGGATGTTCCTAACGGGCACGCACCGCAGGCCGACCTCGGAAGGTACTCCGCAAAGTGATGCGATGAAGTAAATGCAGCGACTCCAATCGTCTGCGCGAAATCTAAAAATACTGAGGGATGGCGGCGGTCTGTATGAACGATTCAGGCGGCGGTTTCGTCGATGAGACTATGGATATGGTGTCCGAAGGTGCGAATAACGCCAGCGCGGAATTGAGGAAGCGCCGCAGCACGCGCATCGTGCAGGCCGTTCCTCTCGTGGTTACTGGTGTGGATGCGCTGGGGCGCCCGTTCGTCGAACGGACCTCGTCATTAATCATCAACTGCCATGGTTGTCGCTACCAGTCGAAACATTACGTCCTAAAAAACATGTGGGTGACCCTGGAGATCCCCCATCCGGAAGCCAGCCAGCCGCCGCGAACTGTTCGCGGGCGCGTGGCCTGGATTCAACGGCCTCGCACGGTGCGGCAGCTTTTTCAGGTGGCGCTGGAGCTGGAAGTTTCCGGCAACGTCTGGGGCATCGCGTTTCCACCGGAAGATTGGACCGCCTTCCCAGAGTTGCCGCAAGTCGTGATGAAGCTGGATGCGGCGCCGGAGACGCCGCCATTGCCGCTGCCGGCGACCGATACGGAGACGACGCTGCACATGGGAGAAGCCGAAGCTCCAGCAACAAATGGAGCTGACAATCTAAGAGTGTTCCCCTCGCCAACGAGCACGACCGATGCTTCGCTACAGTTGGCACGGCAAGTGGCGCGACTCGTAGCCGACGCCAAGCAGCAAATTCAGGCGGCAACGCGGGAAGCAGCTTCGCAGGCAGTGTCGGCGGAACGGCGTCTTTCCTTCGAACAGTGGGAACAGAAGTTCGCAGCAGAACGCGCGGAAATTGAGAATGAAACTGCGCAAGCCGTCGAGAGGTTTCAACATGAGGCGGATGACCGTTCACAGGCGACGCATGCAGCTGCGGCCGAGGCATTGCGTACGGAACTGCCGCGGTGGCTGGCGCCACAACTCGAGCAACTCACGCGCGAGCTAACAGCGAGCCTTTCCCGCGAAGGCGCCGCGCAGCGCAATGAGCATGCCCAGCAACTGGAAAGTATGACGGATGCGTTGCGGAAGGCCGCTCAATACGGCGAGTACGCCGCGGAAAGGCTGAAGACGCAAGCAGAGCAAACGCAAGCGCAAATTGCGACGCAAGCGGAGGCTGCGGCCAAAGCGGTCGAGGAAACGGCAAAGCGCGGGGAAGAAACGGTCTCCGCCCGGCGTGAAGCGCTACTCACGGCGGCCCAGGAAATTCAGCAACAGGTAACAGCGACGCTCGCGTCGGCGCAGTCGTCCTTACACGAGCAGCTTGCGAGTGAATTGGAAGCAGCACAAGCAAGGTGGCGAGAAGCGATCGAGCATACCCTCGCAGAAACGCAGGACCGCGCCGCGGGTGGGCTGAATGAGCACGCGCGCGGCTGGTTGGCTCAGCTCCAAGATGAGATAGCGCGGCACGCTGCGGCGGCTCGCGAATCGGCGGCAAACGCAGCGCTGGGGGCAGAACAGCGACTGACTGCGTTGCGAGACTCGTTGCAGGAGCAGACGCAGCGGCTGGAGTCCGTGCTTGCGGTTGCCGCGGAGACGCGCCAACAGCTCGAACAACATTCGGCCCAGCTTGAAAACGCGCGGCAACAATCGCTCGCGGCATTCCAGTCGCAACTCGAAAATATAGTGAGCCCCAATCGCGAGGAAATGCAGCGCCGCTCCGAAGCCATCTTGAACGAGATCAACGCGAAGATTCGCGCGACCTTCGAAGAGGCCAGCAGCCAGGCGGTGGCGCAGTTTGACCGGCAAATCGCGGAGGCAGTACAGCCGCATGTCACGCGCGCCGAAGAAGCAGTGCAACGGCTGGCAGGGAGCCGGTCGCTGATGGATGCCGCGCTCACACTTCAGCAGGACCGCATCCGCAACTCCGCGGACGAAGCTTTCGCAGAATCCCTGGCGCGCTTCCGGGAGAATCTCGGCAGCGTCGAGCAGATCCTGCAAGAATCCTCGCAAACGATCACCGGTCGCAACCTGGCGGACCTGGAAGCGAAAGCCAGCGATTTGAAACACGAGATGGTCGAAGAGCTCCTTAAATCCGCGGAATGGTACGAAAAGAAAGCGCAGACGCAGATTCAGAATCTGACGGAAAGAGCCGTCGAGCACGCTGAAAACCGATTGCGGGAAAAAGCCGGAGAAATTTCCGGCGTCTTCGCGAGCGAGTTGGACCATTCCAGCCGCAGCTTTGTGGGACACACGCAGACGCAGATGGAAGAGGTGGTGCGGGAATCGTTCGAGCGAGCGCGGACGCTATTCGCGGAAGCCGCTGACACGACCGCCGCTGCCTTTACCGATGAGGTTCAGCACACCGGCCGGCGCGAACTCGAAGGCTTCAACGCAGAGGTACGCCGCTCCAGGGACGAGGCGCGACAGCAGCTTGACGCAGCGCGTGTGGAATTTGCGCAGCAGACCACCACCGAGCAAGAAAGCTTCCTGCGGCGCTTCCAGTCCTCAATGGGCGGAGCGCTCGAGGCGGGAGTCGCCGAAGCTCGGAAGAAAGTATCGGAAGGATTCGGCCCGTTGCTGGAATCCTGGAAAGCGATGACCGCCGCGCATCAGCAAGAGATGCAAAACATCTACGGCCGCATGGGCGAACAAGCCAAGGAACAGTACAAGAGCCGGCTCGAAAACGTTTCAAACCAGTGGATGCTGGCGACCGTGGCGTCGCTGGATCACCAGTCGCGAGAAATGATTTCTGGAATCGCAACGACGGCAGAAGAAAAACTCCGCGAAGCGTGCGCCCGGGTATTCGATGGCGTAGGAGAATCCCTCCGCGAACGGCTGAAGGAGATGGCGCAAAATTTTACGCCGACGCAGCCTCCCACGCTCGCCAAGAGCGCCAAGACAGGAAGCTAGAGCCAAGATTTCCGGTGCCAAGAATGGCAGTACCACGGCAACGCCTTCCGCCCTAATTCGCCAGTTCCCTGCTGGCCCGGTATAATCCCGAAGGTTCCAACCACATGGCCAATCACGCTTATCTGCGCGTGTGGACGCGCGATTTCTCACTCGAAACGATGCTTGCCGAATTCGCTCGATTCCTGACCACCGCTCCCCTTTCGGCCACGCAGAATACCTTTAGCGAACTGATCGTGCAGGCCGTGGATCCCACAGAGATACCGGTGGCGGAATGGGATCTTCGCCCTCTGAAAGTAGGACCTGCGGAAGTGGCCGCACTTGCCGTGCAGCACCTGAACGCGGACACGGCATATTTCGCGAGCGCCAAATGGGACTTGTGGAGCTTCGATATCGAGAGCCTGAAGTGGCAGCACAAACCGGAACCGCTGTTGCTGGCGTGCCATGGGCCAGAGTATGACGAAAGGCTTGCAGCCACGGCCGGACACTTCATGGCCGACCTGGGATTCGAGCACTTTTTCACGGGGCATGGCGGGCTGCTAGCGCCCGGCGCTGCGTCGAATCCCTTTAACTCATCCGATCATCCGATGGAGCATACCTTCCGACAGTGGATGGCGGTAGGCGCCAACCTGAAGGAATATCACGCCAAGACCCGCGAGAACATCCAACAATTGTTCAATTGGGTGGAAGCCATCGAACGGGCGCTGCTGGTCGAGCGCAGCGAACTTTGGTCGGAGGGAGAAGACAACTTTGAAGCGCGCCTAGATGCGATTGTGGCTCAGCAGTAGCGCATTCTAGTCTTTGGGCAAATCTAACGCCAGAGTCCTTCCACGAAGGGCCGCCAACAGCTAGAATTACTATAGCTGCGATTTGATGGAGCGGGTCCGGATGCGCCAGAGGTGGCGGAACAGCCCGGCACATCGGAGAAAGATGCAAAGCCCGGGCGAGTGGTAGATTCACGCCGACCGCGGCAATTCTTTGATGGATAGAACTTCACAAAGCGGCCGGTCGCGTGCTAACGAGGCAGGTATCTGTCCGTCCTTGTCAAGAGAGGGCTGCCGTGTTGGCGCGGCCCACGGGTGCCGAATCCCCCTGAAATTTTCGCTGACTGTCTTGTCCACGGCTATTTTTCTGGTTGGGTGCGGGGCGGATACACCCAAGCCTGCGACACAAGCGGAAACCAAGCCCGCCGCGCCCCCCGTGCCCGAAGAAATTCAGTTGGCGGCAGCTTCGTTGCTGGGAAGCGAATCGCAGGTGTTGGCGTTCGGAGACCTCGCAAAGAATGGAAAGCAGGAGTTCCTTGTGGCCAACGTCGTTCCGAAGACACCGAAAAACAATTTGCCTGGTACCATCGTAACGCGCGCCGTTGTGGCCGAAAATACCGATGGGAAATGGGCGGAAGTTTTGCGCTGCGATGAACACCTTAAGAATCAAAAAGGTTTTCTGGGCATGACCCCGCTCGCGCCGGTGACAGGCTGGCGCCTGCAGTATGAGCAGAGTGAAATGAAGGGTTTGGAGCTTTACTTCACGCCTCTACAGGGCACCACCGATTCGCACGTGTTGCCCATTGGCGTGCGGTGGAATCCGGAAACCAAGCGCTACCAGTCGCTTGACCGTACTTACGAGCATTTCCTGCTAGAGTCTCCGTCGATTCATGATGCGAGGTCCACACTGCGATGAGTGCGGCCCCGTCAGACAACGCTAATCGAGCGCGTAAGGTTTCAAGGGACGCCCCTCCCGACAAGGATCTGCGCGGCCTCATGCCTTATCTTCGCCGCTACCCCGTCGGCATTGTTGTTGGCCTGCTCATGGTTGTGCTGATGGGCATCGTCGGCAATGTGCTCCCGCTCGCCACCGGCGTCATGACGGACACTCTGGCCGGCAATCCAGTTCCTTTTGAGCACGCCACACCTACGGGGGCTCCGCCGCCTACCTTTGGCCTCAACCCAGCGACCCTGAGCCGGTCCGTCCCCTACTACGCGCCCAGCAGCCGTCGCACGCTGGGCATCTATTGCCTCGTCGTCATTCTATGCGTCGCGATCAAAGGCGTTCTTTCTTTCTCCGCGCGCTGGACCCTCATCGGCGTATCCCGCGACATCGAATTTGATATTCGCAACGATCTACTCAAGCGCCTGCTGATTCTCGAACCCGAATTCTACGTCCGCAATCGCACCGGCGAACTGATGTCCCGCGCCACCAACGACCTCAATGCCGTCCGCATGGTGCTCGGCCCGGGCATCATGTACAGCGCCACGACCATCATCACCATGATCATGGCCATCCTGGTGATGGTCACGCTCTCGCCTTCCCTCACGCTTTGGGTTCTGCTTCCTGCTCCGGTCGTTGCCATCGCCGTCTGGTTTTTCGGCAAAACGATTCACGACCTCTACGAATCCATCCAGGCCGCGCTCGCCACGCTCACTGCGCGCGTCCAGGAAAATCTTGCCGGCGTGCGCGTCGTGCGCGCCTACGCCCAGGAACAATCGGAAATCCGCGGCTTCGACGAACCCAACCGCGAGTACGTCTCTCGCAACATCAAACTCATCCGCACCTGGAGCATGTTCATGCCCTCGCTCCAGGCGCTCATTGGCACCACTTTTCTGATCGTGCTCTGGCAGGGCGGCCATCAGCTGCTCCGCGGCCAGATTTCCCTGGGTGCTTTGATTGCCTTCAACGGCTATCTCGCCGTGCTCGTCTGGCCCATGATCGCCCTGGGATGGGTCACAAATATTTTTCAGCGTGGCGCCGCTTCCATGGGCCGGCTCAATTACATCCTCACTGCCGAACCGAATATCGATGATCGTCACTCAAAGATTCCGGAAAGTACCCAGCCTCGCGGCGAAATCGAATTTCGCCATCTCACCTTCACTTACCCGACTACTCTTTCCGGAAACGGATCGAACGGCTTCTCAAAGTCCAACGGCAGCGGTTCTCATCCGGTGCTCCGCGACATCAATTTGAAAGTCCCCGCAGGCTCGACACTCGCCATCGTCGGCCCCACCGGCTGCGGCAAAACTACGCTCGCCGCGCTCATTGCCCGCCTTTGGGAAGCGCCGGATGACTGCGTTTTGATCGACGGCCGTCCGATACGCGAGTGGCCGCTTACCACGCTGCGCCAATCCATCGGTTTCGTTCCGCAGGACACCTACTTGTTCGGCGAAACCGTCGGCGGCAACATCGCCTTCGGCCTACCGGAATATGACGAGCAGCGCGTCTGCGAGGCGGCCGAAATTGCGAGCCTGCACGGCGACGTCCAGGACTTCGCCAAGTCTTACGAGACCATGGTCGGCGAGCGCGGCATCACTCTCTCCGGCGGGCAGAAGCAGCGCGCCGCCATTGCCCGCGCCGTCGTTCGCGATCCGCGAATTCTGATCCTCGACGACGCGCTCTCGAGCGTCGACACACAGACCGAAGAGCGCATCCTCAATGGCCTGCGCGGAATCATGGAAGGTCGCACTACCATTCTGATCTCGCACCGCACCTCGACCGTCCGCGACGCTGACCAGATCGTCGTCTTGATCGACGGCGCCATCGGCGAGCGCGGCACGCACGACGAACTCCTTGCCCGCAGCGGCTACTACGCGGATCTGTATCAGAAACAATTGCTGGAAGAAGAGCTCGAACGCGCATGAGCAACCCGCACGAAGAAGAAGCCCTCGGCAAAGCGTACGATTCGCGCTTGATGCGCCGGCTTCTGCGATACATGAAGCCGTACAAATGGCGCGTGGTCCTCGCGCTTCTCATGGTGGCCATCGTCACCCCGCTCGAGCTCGCCCCGCCGCTCATCTTTCGAAAGGCCATCGACAGCTACTTCACTCCTGCTCTGAAGCATGTAATCTCTGAAACGTCGGCATGGATGGGCATCGGCTGGCTTAGCCTGCTCTTTTTTGCCGTGCTGACATTCGACTTCCTCGCCCAATACATCCAGATTCGTATCATGCAGCGCGTCGGCCAGCAGACCATGTACGACATGCGCGGTGAAATTTTCGGCCACCTGCAGCGTTTGCCGATGAGCTACTTCGACCGCAATCCCGTCGGCCGCCTGGTCACGCGCGTCACCACGGATGTTGATGCCCTCAACGATCTTTTCGCCGCCGGCGTCGTCACCATGATTAACGACTTCTTCCTCCTCGTCGTCATGGCCGGCTTGCTCTTCAAAATCGACACCCGCCTTGCGCTCGCCACCCTCGCCGTTCTCCCCGGCATCCTCATCGTCACCATGATTTTCCGCAAGTTCGTCCGCGACGCCAATCGCCGCATTCGAACGGCAATCGCCCGCATCAACGCTTTCCTCCAGGAATACATTTCCGGCATGAGCGTCGTACAGCTCTTCAATCGCGAACGCAAGGCCCTGGACGAATTTGAGAAACGCAATCGCGACAATATGCTCGCCTGGCGCGATGCCATTCTCGCTTACGCGCTTTTCTACCCGGCGGTGGAATTTCTCAGCTTCGCCACGATCGCGCTCATTTTTTGGTCTGGTGGAATCCGTATCCTTTCCGGCACGCTCACTCTTGGCGTCCTCACCGCCTTCACCATGTTTGCGCAGCGCTTCTTCCGGCCGATTCAGGATCTCAGCGAGAAATTCAACATTCTCCAGTCCGCCATGGCTGCCTCCGAGCGCATTTTCAAATTGCTGGATGAGCCGGTTCTCGTCGAATCTGACCCCAATGCCATTCCGCTGGACCATCCGCGCGGCGAAATTGAATTCCGCAATGTGTGGTTCAGCTACCGGAACGTTCCCGAGCCCGCCGACGAAGACTGGGTCCTGCGCGATGTCTCTTTCCGTGTCGCTCCCGGCCAGACCATCGCCATCGTTGGGCACACCGGCGCGGGCAAGACCACTCTCATTTCCCTGCTGCTGCGCTTTTACGACATTCAGCGCGGACAAATCCTCCTCGACGGCAAGGACATTCGCCTGATCGATTTGCAGGACTTGCGGCGGCAATTCGGCATCGTCCTCCAGGATCCATTTCTCTTCACCGGAACCATCGAAACGAATATCCGCCTCGGCACGCCTGGCATCGACCGCGCCAGAGTCGAACACGCCATTGAGGAAATTGGCCTCGGCGAATTCATACGCTCACTGCCTGAAGGCGTCGCCAGCAACGTCAACGAGCGCGGCTCCACGCTTTCCGTCGGTCAGCGTCAGCTCATCAATTTTGCCCGCGCGCTGGCGCACAATCCACGCTTCCTCATTCTCGACGAAGCCACTTCCAGCGTGGACACCAAGACCGAGCTGCTTATTCGCGAAGCTCTGAATCGTTTGCTCTCCGGGCGCACCGCTCTCGTAATCGCGCACCGGCTGAGCACCATTCAACACGCGGATCGCATCCTTGTATTCCACAAGGGCCGCTTGCGTGAGCAAGGCGCGCATCAGGAGCTTCTCGCGCAGCGCGGAATTTACTATCGCCTTTATCAGTTGCAATACAAGGAGCAAGAGCTGCACCTTCCGCTCGAATCCAGCCGCTCCGCTGAACCTTCGGTGTTACCGGCCAGCGACTGATTTCTGCGCCATCCGACATGCCACCGATACCGCTCCTTCTCTCCGCCGGCGAAGCTTCCGGAGACATGTATGCCGCGCGCCTCGCAACCGCGCTGAAGCAGCGCCTGGATGTTGCAATTTTCGGAATGGGCGGTCCGCAGATGCGCGCCGCTGGCGTTGAAATCATCACGGATTATTCCGAAGTTTCCGTCGTAGGAATCACCGAGGTGCTGAAGCGCCTGCCGTCCTTGGTCCGCGCGATGCGGCGGCTCGTGGACCAAGCGGAACGCCGCCGACCTCCTCTCGCCATTCTGACGGACTTCCCTGGTTTTCATCTGCGTCTCGCGCGCAAGCTGCGTCCGAAAGGGATTCGAAACGTCTATTACATTTGCCCGCAATTCTGGGCCTGGCGGCCCTGGCGCGTGAATCTGGTGCGCCGGCGCTTCGCGCAGGCTCTTTGTATCTTTCCGTTTGAAGAAAAGTTTTACGCCGATGCCGGTGTTCCGGTGAAATTTATCGGGCATCCGCTGGTGGGAAACGTCAAAGCTACTTTGTCACGGGAATTATTTTGCAAGAAATACGATCTTCAAGATGGGGAGCGTATCATCACCATTCTCCCGGGCAGCCGCCGCGGAGAGATCGCTCACCATCTACCGGTGCTACTGGAAGCGCTCGCGGAAATTCGCCAAACGCTGCCAGGTCCGCCGCAGTTTGTCGTTGCCGTTGCGCATGGACTCGACGTCCCGCAATTGAAGACAAGATTTCCTTCTGACTGGCGTGTTGCGTTTATCGAGGATGACACCTACAACGCCCTGGCAGCCGCGGACTTGGCCATCGTCTCCAGCGGCACGGCCACCGTCGAGACGGCGCTGCTCGGTAAGCCGATGATTGTCGTCTACCGCCTCTCTCCGCTGACCGCTCGCCTCGCAAAACCGCTGGTGAGAACCAAGCTTTTCAGCATGGTAAACCTGATCGCCGGGCGTGCCGTCGTGCCTGAATTGATTCAGCAGGACTTCACGCCGCAGCGCGTCGCGGCAGAAGCGGAAATGCTCCTCTCTGCCTCGGAAGAAGGCAAAAGTCGAGTGGATGCGATTAGCCGGGGGTTAGAAGAAGTCCGGGGGCTTCTGGGGCCACCCGGAGCTGTCGAACGGGCCGCCGACGAGATCGCCAGGCTCTTGACCTCACCATCAAGCAACGCGAAGTGATGGGTTTGGTATCCTATATAGGTACATTGGTGCAGAATTGAAGACATTTGAAAGGGGTCCGATGGCCCTTCGCCTAAGAGTTCCCAGTCCGATTTTTGTCCTCGCGCTGCTCTTTCTGAGTAGCCTCGCCGCGCCCCTCCGCGCCCAGATCCCGCAGCCTCCGAATTTTCTTGCCGACCACTACGACGTTTCCGCGACTCTGAACAGCATCGGGCAATCGATCTCCGCCACCGCAAAAATCGATTTCAAAGCGGTCGAAGCTTCCAGCACCGTCCGCGTCGAGCTCCACCCCAATCTGGTTGTGAAAGAAATAAAAGGCCCTGACGGCAAGCCGCTCACCTTTGAGCGGGACAATCAAAACTCCCTCATCCTGATCGCTCATCTGCCCACGCCCGTGGCCACGGACGGCCACGTCACACTCACTTACACTTATTCAGGTCTGCTCGTAAACGAAGAGAACAGCCCTGTCCCTGGTGTGCGGGCCGCACTGATCAACAAAGATGGCGCCTACCTCCTGCTCCCAGCGCGGTGGTTCCCGCTCACAGATTTTCCGTCCAACCGTTACACCGCGACCTTCCGGCTAAACGTTCCGGACACCTTCGCCGTTGCCGGCACAGGCAAGGCCACCGCTCCCTCGCCTCTGCCCGCCAAGAACGCCGTGGAAGGCGGGCGGCTTCTCTACACTTTTGAGTGTAAGAGACTCGCGCCGCACGGCACGTTTGTGGTGGGCAATCTCCAGCTCAATCCAAAGCAGGCGGAGGGAATCAGCGTCGCAGTCTATGCTCCGCGAGCCGCCTCCGCGAATGCGCAGAATTTCGCCGAGAGCGTCGCGCGCTCGGCCATAGCTTTTTCCGACATGTTCGGCCCCATCCCAGACCCTAGTTTCACCTTGATCCAGATTCCCGACGGCACTCTCCGCGATTTTGCGGCTCCTGGCGTTTTGCTTTTGAGCCAGCGCGCTTGGGACCCCAAAGCCAGCGACCGGACCATTGCGCGCTTGGTGGCCTCGCAATGGTGGGGAGTTCAGGTTCTTCCCGCGACGCCCGGCGATGTCTGGATCAGCGATGGCTTGGCGCGCTATTCCGAAGCTCTCTACGCGGAACAAAATGCCGGCAAGGAAGCGGGCCTCCGCGCCGTGGACGAATTTGCCGTTGGCGCGCTGATGTACGAAGACGCCGCTCCTATCGCGCAGGCGGCGCGCCTGGCTCCTTACTCCCCCGACTATCGCTCGGTTGTGATGAACAAGGGTGCCATGCTTTTTCACATGCTGCGCGCGCAAATGGGTGACGTGGCCTTCAAATCCGCATTGCACGACTTCTACTTTCAATTCGCGGAGAAGACCGCGCGCATCGAGGATTTTGAGAAAATAGCCGAGCGTCACGCGCAAGCCGCCGTGAAGTCCGGGCAGGATCCGCCGAACCTCCGGGCATTTTTCGCTCAGTGGCTGAATTCAACGGGCGTGCCCGACTTCACCATCGAATACGTGGTCTACCGCACACCCAAGGGATTTCGGGTCGTTGGCAAGATCAAGCAGCCTCTGGACACCTTCCGCATGCCGGTGGATTTGCGCATCGACACGGAAGGAAATCCGGAGCTGAAAACCATCGATGTAACTGGCACGGAATCGGGGTTCACCGTCGAGACCTTTGGCAGGCCGAAGCCGCTCGGAATCAAGATCGATCCCAACAACGTCATCCTGAAGGGCAGCACTTCGTTGCGTGCCCGCGCCGCCATCGCGCGTGGCGAGGATCTCGCTGAGCAAGGCCGCTTCTACGATGCCGTGGGCCAGTATCAGCGCGCTCTTTCGATTCAGCCGAACCGGCCGCTGGCAGATTTCCGCATGGGTGAGGCGTTCTTCTACCAGAAAAACTATCAGGCCGCGGCTAACGCCTTCCGCGAAGCCCTGCAGACCGTTCCGGAGCCGTCGGAAAAGTGGACGGAAGTCTGGAGCCACATCTATCTCGGAGAGATTTTTGATTTGCTGGGACAGCGCGAGCGCGCTGTCAACGAATACAGCAAAGCCAAGCAAACCAACGACGATACGGGTGGCGCGCAAGGGACTGCCGAGCGCTACTTAAAAAAGGCCTATTCCGAAGGCGGCGGTACTCTCGTCGCCGCCCCTGCGGCCGCCACGCCCACCGCAAAGCCAGCCTCAGCCGCCATTCCCCCGCCCGCCTCCGGCGAAAAACCCGTCCTGAAAAAACCCGCTCCCCCGCAGCAATAGGAATGGCATTGCACGGTAGTAACGAGTTGCCGCCAGCGGCCTTTTTTTCCAAACCGTTCGACTCGATTTGGTATCATTCAGACCACTGAAGTCTGTGCCCGCCCTCGTGATCGCCCGGAGGCTACTCTTATGTGGGAAGATAGCCGTTACTGTTGGGTGGTGCATTGCAAGAACCATTGGTTCCACCTTCGGAAGAATCTATTTTACAGGCACAGAATCCCGCTCGCCGAGACCGATGCCGTCGCGCCTCGTCCGGCTATTGATTGCCGCTTCAAGGTCCGCTGCGATGAGTGCGGCAAGGAGTATGTCTATAAACCCTCAAGGTGCTGAGATCCGAACTAGAACCTCCTGAGCCATTCACTCCACATCCGCTATTTCGCGATGAAGACACTGGCTTCCATTCGGTTGCCACGGAATAAGTCTCCAAGGTGACATACGGGCTCAACAAAAAGCAGGCAAGAACTAGTTGACTTGCCATAAATCATCTGATACACTACTTTCTAGGTAAAGGTGCGGGCTCTTTGCGGATGCGGCAGCTTCTTTGCCGCCTTTTTTATATCAAACGTCCCAAAATCTAGTGCCACTAGAGTCCGCTCCGCCGCCCCAACTTGGAGTGCGGCAGCTCGCCGCAGCTTTTTTTCCATGCTCACTCGAACCACGCACTCCGTCGCTTTGCTCGTGGGAAGCGCACCAAGCTAAGCCATTTAGAATCAACACTTATAGAGAAGCCCGCAAGTGTTGATTCTAAACCACTTACGTCAACTCTAAGTTCTTTAGATGCAACACTTACAAAAAACACGGGGGGCCGCCAGTCATGGCCAAACAGCTGCCGATGGAACATCTCTGGTTTCAAGCTACATGTCCCTAAAGCGCGGTGCTGGATCGGCGAAAGGCTAAATGCCCTTCAGACCTGTCAATTGTGCGGCACTCACGCCTTTTTGCTGAGCCAGGACCTGGAAGCGCTCGCCCATCCCTTCAGGATGGATCAGCGTCTTGAGCTGCAGGCGCGCTTTCGTGCGCTCGGCCTCGCTCTGTCCTTCATCGTAGAGGTCGGCGAATTCATTTGCCTGCCCGAGCGCCAGCAGAAAAGCCGTCTGCGAAGTGAGCCCCGCTGTCTCCAGGCCCGATCGGCCACCCCAGGATTCGAGCGCCGTGAAATTCACGTGCGCCGTCAAATCCTGCTCACCGGGAGCGGCATAGAATTCTTCGGTGGCGCAATGGTTTTGATAGACAAGAAGCGTGCCGCGCATGTGATGATCGTCAAAAAGGTCGGCCGCAGGATGGCCGTAGTCGATCGTAAGCACGTATCCGCGTTCAAGGCGCCGCCCAATTTCGCCAATCCAGTCGCAGGCTTCGAGTCCTGCCTCGGCGTGCTGGTCTTCGCATAGCGCAATGCTCTGCGCCGCAAAATATTCGGAGATGGCGCAAGTCGAAACCGGCGCCAGAACATCCATAAAGCGCCCATCGTCGAAGCCAACGAAAATTTCTTTCATCGTGCCGCCATCCATCACCACATGATGTACCGGCAACGCATCGACCAATTCATTGGAAAAAATGCAGCCCGAAGCAATGTGCGCCGGAACTTCCGCAGAAGCTGTGAACCGCCCTGCAGTGGCGTGGCGCTTCGTTGCGATCGCTGCCTGTTCGCGCCGCGAAGCAGAAAGCTCCACAGCGACATAGCGCAGCGCACCATAAAAATCCGAAAGTTTTGCCGCGCAAAAATCGAGCACTTGCGCAGCGAAGCGCCCAACTCCCGCGCCAGCCTCAACGAGCGCAAATTCCTCAGGCCGTCCGAGGCTTTCCCACATTTCCGCGAACTGCCGCGCCAGCAGTCGCGCAAAAATCGGATGAACGTCGACACTGGTGTAGTAATCCGCAAATCGCTTGGATTCCGCTTTGCTGTAATAGCCGTGCACCGGATGGTACAGGCATTCCCGCATGTAATCCGCGAACGTCATCGGGCCGAAGCGGCGAATGCGTTCGGCAAGCAATTCCGCTAGCGGCGTCACGCGCCTTTGGCTCCCGCCGAATCGGAGGCAGGTTCAGCTTGAATCTTTTTCCACGCTCGCTCGAACACTCCCTGCGCGGCTTCATCGAAAAGCACAAAATAAACTTTTTCGAGCGAGGTTTCGCCTCTCAGATGCTGCGCCGCTTCGCGAAGCATGATCTCCGCGCAGTCTTTCAAGGGAAATCCCGCAATGCCCGTGCCGACCGCTGGGAAAGCGATTGTCTTCAGCCCATGCTCGCTAGCGATTTTCAGGGAATGCGCCGTCGAACGCCGCAGTGCGTCAGCATTCGTCTTGCCGCCGAGCTGCATGCTCGCCGCATGAATCACGAATCGCGCCTTCAGTTTTCCGCCCTTGGTAATGGCCGCGTAGCCCACGGGAATGCTGCCGATGGCATCGCATTCGCGCTGGATCTCTTCTCCGCCTTTGCGGCGGATTGCGCCTGCCACGCCCGCTCCCAAAATTAAGTCGTTGTTGGCCGCATTCACAATCGCGTCCACATCCATTTCGGTCAGGTCGCCTTGCTGAATTTTGATTTTCTCTGCCAGTGAGCTCATGGTGGATTCAATTTGCTTTATCTGCGCGATTATGCTTTCTTCTCCGCGGCTTTTTGTTGTGCGTACTCGTAAACGCTCCTTCCTGGCGTCTCGTTGACGATCACAACTTCCTTCCCCATCCGTTTAGCGACTTCGCGGCACGTTGCCACTGTTTCATCGGAAGTATGCGGCGTCCTTACCAATTCGATGAGTTTCATTTTCGGCACAGGGTTGAAGAAACGCATTCCGATGCAGCGGTCACGCGAAACGGTGACGTCCGTGAAATCCGAAATCGATAGAGAAGACGTATTGCTTGCGAAAATCGCCCCGGTCTTGGCGAACTTGTCGAAAATGGTGAAGAGTTCCAGTTTCATCTCCAGTTCTTCCGGAACGGCTTCAATGATCAGTTCCGCGTCGCGAATCGCATCTTCGACGTTGTTTGCCATGGAAATCAGCGAAAGCGCTTTGTCGAGCGCGCTGGCCTCGACCTTGCCGCGAGCCGCCTCTTCCTCGAATGATTGCTTAATCCAGGCGACACCCTGTTCGAGCACCTGGCGCGAAACATCTTCAAGTACGGTATTGTAGCCGCCGAACGCGGCAGCGTAGGCGATTCCTCGCCCCATCGTGCGAGCGCCAACCACGGCAATCGTCTTCACATTCACCTTTTGTTCTCCGATTCGGCCCAATGTCACTTCAAAAGTCTCCGGTAAACTTCTTCGTCAAAACCAAGCACCATCTGCGACCCTTGAAGCACTATCGGCCGGCGAATCAGATTCGGTTCTTTCGCCATCAACGTAATGGCCTCCGTGCGCGAAGGCGGATGCTCTTTCATTTTTCGCGTGCGATACAATTCATTTCGCGTATTCAGAAATTCTCTGTGATCGCGTTCGCCGATCAGTTCGTCGAGTTCCGCCTCAGTCAATCGCTCTTTATCCAAGTCGCGCGATTCCAGTTCAGCGCCCATCTTCAGCAAGAGACCTCTTGCTTTGCGGCAAGTCGTTCACGCCGGCTTTTGTAGGAATTTGATTTTCATCTTTAGCAAGGCTCTATTCCCTGGTCCCTTTCCTGCTCTTGTGCGGGGGATGATCTAGACAAAGCTGAATCACTTCCTTGCCGCTGTTCATGATTATCGCGGCATTTGGACGCGGAAGGCTACTTGCCCTGGAACTTAGGAGGCCGCTTGTCGAAAAACGCGCGAATTCCCTCGCTGCAGTCCTCCGACAGGAAACACCGAATCTGTTCCCGCACTTCGTTGTCGAGAGCGTGTGCGAGTTTCTTTTCTTCACTGGCAAAAAGCGCCTTCTTCACTGCGCGGATGGCCAGTGCCGGACCGTTCGCAATTTTTTGCGCCAGGGCCTTCACTGTGGCTTCGAGTTGTGCCCCCGGCACAACCTGATTGACGAGGCCAAGAGCGAGCGCCGTCTTCGCATCAATCATGTCGCCGGTATAAAAAAGTTCTGCGGCTTTCGAAGGCCCGACTAGTTGTGGCAGGAAATACGTTCCGCCATAATCTGGAAATAGTCCGACCCTGGCAAAATTCTGTCCGAAGGTTGCTTCTTCGGCCGCAACGCGAATATCTGCCGCCAGTGCAATGTTCATGCCTGCGCCTGCGGCGGCCCCATTCACGGCCGCAATCACCGGCTGGGGCATGGTGCGCATCTTGAGGACCATTTGCATGCCCGCGCGCAGCACAGGCTCCAGCTCCTGTGTTTGACGGGACTGGCGTCCTTTACCAATTGCGGCGAGATCTCCACCAGCGCAAAACGCCCGTCCGGCGCCGGTGATCACCACGACGTTGACGCTCTGATCTTTCGCGAGGCGGCCGAGAGCATCGTTGATAGCCATCGACAGTTCGCCGTTCAGCGCATTCAATCGGTCGGGACGATTCATCACCAGCGTGGCGATGCCCTCGTGCTTCCCTTCTATGACGATCGGCCCGGCCGGTGCAAGTTGTGGAGTGTTGCTCATGTGGAACTCCGTTCAGTGGCTTCGTGCCTCGTGTTCTTTGCAAATTCGCGTGACCAGCTGTGCGAGCTTTTTAAAATGCCGCAGCTTGTCGCTCCTGCCGGTGGCATTCGCGCCGCTGGTGGAAGGCAGCACGTACACCCTCGCGCCATAGAGCAGCTCTTTCTGAATGCCAAATTTGCATTTTCGCTGCGAAAACTGTTCGTAAGTAAGCTTCCCGTTGAAAGCTACGACGTGCGGAGCGAATTCCTCGAGTTTCTGCGAGAGCACAATGCGCCCTTCGGCGTAATCCTCGCGCTTCAGTTCCTCAATACCTTTCGTGGGACGCTTCACTAGGTCGGTCAGCCCAACGCCGAATTCGATCACTCGCTTGTCGTCGTGGTAATCAAAGGGCTCCGGGACCACGCCGCTCTCATAAAGCATGGGCCAGAATTCATTTCCGCGGCCGGCATAGTAATGGCCAACGCGCACCGAGGACTCGCTCGGATTGCAGCCGACGATTACCAGCTTCATGCCTTTGCGGAGATGGTCGGGAAGTGTTCGCATTACGCCAGCTTACTATGCCTTTTGATTTTACTACTTACCCTTCAAGCGGGGCGCGCACTTTTTGATATAGGCAGGCGGGCCACCATTGGCACCCTTGGTCATGGCTTCCCAACGCCAAGCATTCCCATGTCAGGAATGAAGCACGGCAGCCTGGTAACTTTTCCACATTTCCTGAATCCTACCGACAGCTAGAGCATCCAAACATCTGGACGGCGGAACTGGTCGATGCTCTGTGCTACCTTTATAGATGCGAAAGCGAGGATGCAGCCCCCGATCGGGCTGCTTATGCCATTGAGCGCAACCAATCCCCACCGTCTCCCTTCCAGTGTTGCCCGCGACGACGAACACCTGCTGGTGGCCGCCGCCAAGCGGGGCGACACGCACGCTTTCGAAGAGCTGGTAAACCGCTATGAAGCGAAAATCTTCCGGCTGACCATGAACATCACGCGGAATCGCGAAGACGCCGAGGACGCCATGCAAGATGCCTTCCTCAAGTCTTACGCGCACCTCAAGAATTTCCAGGAGGACTCGCGCTTCTACACCTGGCTGGTGCGCATCGCCGCTAACGAAGCGCTGATGCGCCTGCGCAAACGCCGCCCCAACCAGTTTTCCCTCGACGAGCCAGTGGAAGGTAAAGAAGACCTGATGCCCCGCGAGCTTGAGGATTGGGGGCCAAGTCCGGAACAAAGGTTCGCTCAGACGGAAATGCATGAAATCCTGTCCGAAGTTATCGACAAGCTGGAACCGGATTTTCGAGTTGTCTTTGTGTTGCGCGACATCGAAGAACTTTCCACCGAGGAGACCGCCAAAGCTCTCGGTATCTCCATTCCCGCGGTAAAATCCCGGCTGCTGCGCGCACGGCTCAAACTCCGCCAAAAGCTGGATCGCTATTTTCGGCGAGGTGTCACAAATTGAATTGCAAAGGCGTTATTCGCGAGATTTCTGACTATATCGACGGCGAACTCGAGCTATCGGCCAGGCAGGAACTGGAACGCCATCTCGAGGACTGTGAAGACTGCAAAATGGTGGTCGATCAGACCAAGCTGACGGTGGAAATATTCTGCGATTCGAAGCCGGTTGAATTGCCTGCCGACGTGAAATCCCGGTTGCATGAGGCCTTGCGCCTTAAGATGCAGGACAAGGGTAATTAGGCCAATCACCGTGGTTGGTGGCGACTTCCCAGCTCAAAGAGAAACTCCTCATAATATATAAGGAACGAAGAGAAGGGAAAAAGGACCTGCTTATTTCCCTTGTGACTGTGCCAGTTGGATCGCTCGGGCCATGACCGTGTCGTTGCCGGATAGGAGATCGCTGATTGAGGGCTTAACTTGGTAGTCAGGCAGAATGCTGCGGTTTGGATCCCCGTCTTTAACGGCCAGATAATAAGTTCGCAGTGGAACTCTGACTCCTACTTTGGAGTTGGGCAGGATAACCAGAACAGCGCGCCCCGAAGTATTGCCGTAGTAGCCGCCTCCAGCTTCTTCGCCCACAAAGCTAGCGCGTTTTTGGTAATGCAAGTTTGACAGGAATTCGCAAGTTGTTGAAAAACTGCCGCCATTCATGAGCACCCATACCTTACCCGAGAAATGGGGTTGCGAGGGCTGTTGGATTCCCAGATTTGGATGCTTGATATCGTGGAACTTTCCGTCCGCTCGTTTTTCGACCATATCCGCCGGTATGGGTTGTGCGCCATCGGCATATCGAAAGAAGTCAAACTCGCGTACATTGAATACAAGGTCATCGTAGTATTTGAACGGCTGATCGACGAGAAATGAAAGAAGCTTCTTCCCTAGGTCGTCGTTGCCACCGCCATTATTGCGCACGTCGATGATCAGGCTCCCAGAGCCTTGTTCGTGGATATGCCGGAACGCAGCATCAAAATAGTCGCTCAAGGGTTTCGTCTCCGCCGTGCCAGAAAACTCACGTACGGTCAGGACAGCGATTTTGCCGCCATCCAAAAACGTTAAGCTAGCGTTACTGTCGGGCTTTTTGTCCTGAGAATAGCGGATCGCAGCGATCTTCCCCCGATCGGGTCCAGTGACTCCGCTTAGCTTTAGAGTTCTCTTCTCACCGCTAGCTGGATCTCGGAAGTCGATTTGAAATGGAGCCTCCATGCCCAACAGACTGTAAAGCATGCGAGGAAAAGCAAAAATCCCTTGGTGTGCGATGCGCCACGGACGTACGGTTTGTGAATCTGCATCTCCTGGGGTCGCAGCGATCATGGTCGAGAGTATCTGGTCGATTCCCACATGGTTGATAAGGCGGATTTCCAGCCCCGCCAAGTTCTGCTGATCAGGCAAATATTCGCGAGCTACGTAAACCTTCCCGTCCAGCACCTCCACGTCAAGTGGGAACAAAGGGATCGTTTGGTCCATGGCCTGTAGTACGTCTTGAGCAGGGAGTACGCCTGTGTGCCCACATTTTATTCTGGCGACCGCCGGGGCTAAGATTCGGTAAAACTCAAGCGAATCCATCGGCCGGTCGAGCTTTTTCGCCGCTGCATCGAACGCTCGGTCAAGTTCAATCTTAGGCGTATAGCGGTAGATGCCAGAATGGCCTTGTTCGAGAGCCGTACGGGCAATCTGGAAGTCCGCTTGCAGCGGATTGGACTCTATTTTGCGCAGACTGGGGGTTTGGGCACCGGCCGTGGTGCTTATTGCGAGCAAAACCAAAAGCGCGATCAGTCCAATGTACCTGCGGAGCAATCTGTTCATGCTCTCCTCCTGTGGCTCCTCAGTTTAATCCGACTTTGCCATCAAGTTCCGGGGATGTCGTTCCAGAGCGGCAATTCCCTGCCAAGCCCTTTCTGTCGCGCCAGCGCATAAACTTTCATCGCCGCGGCAAGATCCCAGGAGGCAATCCCGTTTGACTTGAAGAGGGTGACTTCGGTGTCGCTGGTTCTGCCGGTGGCTTTTCCCGCGACAATCTCGGAAAGCTTTTTCACTCCGGTCCAGCAAATCTCGTCGCCATGGAACGCGATGATGAGATCACCGGCTTCTTGCCGCGATTGTTCCACGGAGTCCACCACAATGATGTCGGCGCTGGCGACCGCTTCATCATCCAGTTCGCGTTTGTGCGCGTGATTGGCGCCGATGGCGTTAATATGCGCACCGGGCGAAAGATCCGCTCCACTCACAACCGGCTGCGAGGCTGTTGTGGCGGTCGAGACGATGTCCGCGCCACGTACCGCCTCCGCGGCTGAGGTACACGGATACACGGGAATGCCCAGCCGTTCAGACATCTCTTTGCAAAACTTTTCGCGCTTTGCCACGTCTCGTCCGTACACGCGCGCGGATTCTAGCTTTCGAACTACGGCAATCGCCTCAAGCTGCGTCTTCGCCTGGCCCCCAGTGCCAATAATGGCTGCAACTCGAGAATCCTTGCGCGCCAGATATTTGGTGGCCACGCCAGAGGCGGCGCCGGTCCTCAGTTGCCCCATGTAATCGGCTTCGATCATCGCCAGCAGATCGCCAGTGGCCATTTCGTAGAGCGGGACAAGAAACCGCAGCTTGCCGCGCACGTAGGTGTACTGTTTCATAGCAACAAAGCCTGTGGAAAAATCCGCAGCGGCCATGTAGTGAAAAAACCCGCCTCCGGGCAGTTCGAATCGCCGGCGCGGGTGAACCACTGCCTCGCCAGTAGCTTGCTTGCGCGAGATGTCTTCCACAGCTTGCAACACAATCGGCATCGTCAAAACCGCGCGCACTTCGGCTTCGCTGATGTGCAGCGTCATCGTTTTACTCTCCGCGCTAGTTCTTTGCCGCTGGTTTTGCTTGCCTTGCCGAGCTGAGCTTCCCCGATTCACCCGCTTCGCGGATACGGCGAACCACTGTCTGGATCAACCGATAGACACGTTCGTCTTTGTTACCGTCGATCACGCGGAAGCGAAACTCAGGCTCGTCTTTGGGCCCTTTGCCGAGGCGAATGGGCAACTTGCCGCACAGATTATTCTCGATAAAGGCGGTCTCATACCTGCTTTTCTTTACGTACCAGGTGTAAACGCGCAGCGCTGTGAAGTCACAGACATGGCCTTCCGGCCCGCGGGTGGCGGCCAAGAGGTACTGCGGCTTGTCGCCCGCAGGGTCACTCACGCGATTCAGTTCGAACCATGCGAGTGGGCGGATATTTGCGGAGGACGCTCCTTCGCGCACTGGATCGGGCAGATCCAACTCCACGAAACGCGCGACCACCCAGCCGGCGATCGGTGCGGTCTCATCGCCGGACTGCGTTGTGTTTGAGGTTTCCGCAACGCGCGCCGCGGCTTCACCGGGCGGCCGCGTTGCGAGGGCACGAACGAGAAACCAGTCCTCTTTCTTCATTTCTTGCGGCTCATTCGAAGAGTCTTTTTCGTCCGTGCCTTGCACCCAATCGGCCACGGCGCGGCCCACAATCTCCACCGGAACGTTTCGCGCGAACTGATAGAGGCGAGGTTCCGTCCGTCCAGGCTGCACTCTCAGATTGGTGGAGACTTTGGTGCGACCGCGCGCCTGCACGGGCATTCCTCGCGTTTGCTCGAGCAGCTTGATACTGCGCTGCCACAAGGCCGGTTCCATCAACTTGCGGCTTTCCACCCAGCCAACCGTGCCGGCGTTGGTGCGAACTTTCACATAATCATTGCGCCTGCCCACCACATCCACGCGTTCGCCGTAGTGCAGCGTACCCACCGGCTCACGGACCTGCGCGATGCCGCTCAAGAGAGAGGCTACCTTTTCGCTGACAAAGGCTTCGCCAAGGGTTTCACGCCTGGGCCGGAGCATCCACGCCGCCAGAGCTACCAGGGATAGCAGCGGCACGGCAATGAGGAGTTTCCGCTTCATTGGAGGCCCTCAAACACCACATCGGCAGCGCTCGCCAGGCTGGCAACCACACCAATAGTCCCAAGATTAGTCTTCATTTCCCATGGCTCTTCGTGATTCGCTAGAGATTGTACCTGAATCCGCCCGGGTTCCTCTAAAGCCGGCTGTTTTGTGTGAGAAGCGCAGACGTGCCCCTAGCCAGTACGCGTTTGGCGATTCTCTGTTAAGAGAAGCTGGATTTAGCGTGCAAGGGCCGCAACTTGCAACGAGTCACGTTGCTGGAGGTGTCCCGTCAGTTCGCGGGAACGTGGCGCACCGGGGCGGCCTGCGACCCTGGTCCAGGTTCCGGCACAGGCTTGGGCATCTCTTCCGTCTTAAACCGCGGCACCATCTGGTCTGCCATCGCCAGCGCATACACGGCGGAGGCAATCTCCACGGCACCTTCTCTCACGTCCTCTTCATAAATCCGCTCATAAGTGTCCAGATTCGTGTGGTGCGTAAACGAACCATAATCAAACGCATCCTGGGCCAATCCAATTCCCGGCAATCCGGCGTTGTTAAAGGAGGTGCTGTCAGTTCCGCTCGTCCTCCGGCTGTCGATCGCCAAAACTCCAGTGAATCCCCAATCCGCAAACGGCACCATCGCCTGGCGAATCATGTCCGCTGCACCCGCGGGCCCAAACACGCCTGCGCCTCGCGGCTTCCCCGTACCGGAATCGATATTGAAATACGCATCCAATTTCGCGTGCTCCGGTTTCTGGTTCTCAAAGCTTCCAAAATGCTGCTGCACATACGCCAGCGAACCGAGCAATCCTTGTTCTTCCCCGCTCCACAGCGCAATGCGAATTGTCCGCCGCGGTTTCACGTGCAACGCCGACAAAATCCGCACGGCCTCGAGCATCATCGAAGAACCGATGCCGTTGTCCGTGGCGCCAGTCGCGTCATGCCACGAGTCGTAATGGCCTCCCAGCATGACGATCTCGTCTTTCTTGTCCGTGCCGGGAATCTCTCCAATCGCGTTATAAGCGGTAGTCCCCTCGGGATACTCCTTATTCTGAATATTGACGCGCAGAGTCACTGCCGTGCCATCGCCAAGAAACCGCGAGATTCGTCCATAGTCTTCATTGCGCATCACCAACGTAGGCACCGCCCTCGTCCAATCATACGTGCTGTTTTGTTGCGCGATGATTACGCCGTGCGCTCGCCCGGCATCGTTGATGCGTGCCAGTGCGCCGTTGTCCACAAGAAACTGGTCCACCTGCCGGGAAACTTCCGCGCGAGTCAATTGCCCTTCCGCAAGCTTTGGCGGCTCGGGAAAACGGAACGGCTGAGGGTTCTTGGCATCGAATCGTGACTCCCATTCGTCTTCGGAGCGCCGCATCGGCGCCGGGTGCATATCCTCGGCTACCTCCACATGTTTTCCAACGAACACGATCGCGCCGCGAACCATGTCCTTCACTGAATTCAAATACGCATCAAGCTCCGCCTGCGTCGGCTGCTTCGGGTCCGCCGGCTTCGCTGCTGCCGGCATCGGAGGCCCCGCCCATTTCGGTTCCGGTGGCGGCGGAGCGCTTCCAAAAAAGTTAAATCCACCGCCTCTCGTCAGCGCCAATCCCGGCGGGTCCACCATCACCACTTGCGCGGTCACGACTCCTTTTGTGCTTGGCGTCCACGCCAGAGGTTGCACCATCAGTTGTCCGTGGAACGGGGTTACAGCTTCCGCTAAAAGCTCCATGTTTTCCCAACCGGGCACCGGCGTAGCGGCGCTCGACGGCTGGAACGTCCATGGCTCCAGGTGCGCGTTCGCCAATCCCCACGACGTCATGGTCTTGACTGCCCAATCGTCTGCTGCCTTCAAGTTCGGTGTGCCCGTCACGCGCGGGCCGTACACATCCGCAACCTCGTGGATGATCCACATGATCTTGGAATTATTCGTTTCTTCCGCGCGTATCAGCGCATACATCTCGGAGAGTCCCGGAGATTGCGCAGGAAGAGGCATCGCTAGCAACAGTAACAAGCACAGCGCACATCCACGCAGTTTCGTCACGGTACCTCCCAGGATTCTTCGGAAGCTCTGAAGTTGCATCGCCAGACGCACGTCAATATACGCTCTGGATTCCCCTGGGGCAACGCAGCAGAGTTACATTCCTGGATGGGTAGACGTGTGAGACTGACCGCCCTGGAAGTGAAAATTTGAGCACATTCTGTCCTTTTAGTACCAACTGTCTATCGTTATTTGAGCCTCCGCCTGCCAAGCTACTGGAAGATGGAGGAGGTCTCTATGATCTTTCGGACTAGGGCCACGGTAGCAGCTTTCTTTGTGTTCGCCCTGGCTTCCACGGCTCAAGGGCAAGCACCAGTGCAGAACTCTACACAGCCGACCGCGCCGCCGCCGGACCAAGACTTCTACGCTCTCCGCGAACCCGCTGCGGCGGGAGACGCGCGGGCGCAGTTCGGCCTGGGCGACCACTATTTTCGCGGCGTCGGCGTTCCCCAAGACTACAGCCAGGCTCTGCTCTGGTATAACAAGTCTGCTAACCAGGGCTTCGCTCCTGCACAGAATCTACTCGGCTACATGTATCAACATAAGTTCGGTGTGCCGCGGAATTACAAGCGCGCCCTGGCCTACTATCGTTCCGCGGCGAAGCAGGGCTATGCGCTCGGGGAGTACAATATGGGCGGCATGTTCGAGGATGGTCTTGGCGTCAAGCGTGACTACAAGCAAGCCCTTGATTGGTACCGCAAAGCGGCTGACCAGAATCTCTCGCAGGCGGAAAAGCAAGTCGGTTACTTTTACCAGTGCGGATATGGGGTGAAGCGGGACTACGCTCAAGCCCATGCTTGGTATCTCCGCGCCGCGGACCACGGCAACTCCGACGCCGAAAACCAGTTAGGCTACTTTGCCGAGGATGGATGGGGCCAGCCGAAAAATTACGACGAGGCTCTGGCCTGGTTTTACAAAGCCGCGGAGCATGGCAGCGACGACGCCAAGGAAAACATCGGTTATATGTTTCAGAATGGCATCGGCGTGCAAACCGATTACGCCCGGGCCATGTCTTGGTTCGTCGAAGCCGCGGCGCACGGGAACAGCAATGCGCAAAATCAGCTCGGATGGATGTACCAGTATGGCCAAGGCGTGCAGCCCGATGACGCCAAGGCTGTGACTTGGTACCGTATGTCTGCCGATCAGGGCAATCGGCACGGCATCGACAATCTCGACGCTTTCGAAGAGCTGCTTGAGGACCGCTGCTCGGGGTGCTGGGAAGCCGCCAACTCCCAGGTCACTGATCCCGCCATAGCGCGGGCTCAGCGCTGGATGAAAATCGACGATCTTCAGCGCCGCATTGCCGGATTGGAGGGCGACGCACAAAACCAAGAGGATCTTGCCAACGACCTTGAACACATGGGCAAAGGCAAGAACGGCAAGAATGATGCTATCGGCAAGCTTATGAATGCGATCGGCAGCGTCCCCGCCGTCAAGAACCACGTGGACGCGGCAAAGTATCGCGAAGAAGCTGCCCGCCTGCGCGAAGAACTGGCCCAACTCGAGCGTCAGAACGAATCCACTGCCAGCATGCCTGCTCCCTGACGTCTGCCACTCTCAGACGGCGCCGCGCGGACTTCACTGCGGTGGATAACTCCCCGTGAGCCGCATTACGTGACATCTGTCTTCCCCTCCGCAGTTGGCGCGTTAAGGACGCGGGAACGGTTCTGTTGGGCTCGACCTTCAAATGCCACAAACAGACGACAATTTGAAACCGGTCCCTCCTGGCGAGCAAATTGCCTCGGGATGCCAATTGTGTGTTAAGAAGTTCCTAGCTATCGCGTCTTAAGGTGTAGATGAGCCGGGGAGGGACGCTTGGCGGCCGCGATAGAAAACATCATGGTGACGCAGGCGGGGGCACAGCTTGAGGAGGTCTTTCGAGCGCACCAGGCTTGTGTGCTTAAGGCTGCTTATCGCATAACCGGCAGCATGGCGGACGCGGAAGACGTTTCACAATCCGTTTTCCTCCGCTTGGCCCGTGGGACGGTCGACCCGGACCGTATCTCCAATCTGCAGAGTTACTTACACAGGTCGGCGGTCAACGCCGCCCTGGATCTAATCCGCTCGAGGGGCCATCGGGAGGCCGTTCCCGTGGAAACGGCGGACGAGCTGCAGTCCAATTCCAGTGTTTCCCCTGAACGCGCGCTCTCCTCCCTGGAAATCAAAAATTGGCTTCGCCGGGAGCTTGCCACGCTCAGTCCCCGCGCTGCCGAGATGTTTGCCCTTCGCTATCTCGAAGGGCTGGGTAACCCCGAAATTGCCCGGACGATGAATACATCTCAAGCCGTGGTGGCGGTAACGCTGCATCGTGCTCGCGCGCGGCTAAAGAAGGGCCTTCGTGGCTTTATGAAAGGTGCATCATGAAATTATTTCGATCGAAGAAAGACGACTGTCTTGATCGGGCGATTTCCGAACTTCGCGGCGAACAGCCCGACGCCAAGACGCTATCCGCGTCAGCCGAGCGCGTCTGGCAGCGGTTGCAAGCAGGCGAAGGCGAGGATGCGGCAACCAGCGCTCTGCAGCCCATCCGTGGCTGCGCCGATATTCGTTCTTTGCTGCCGGCATTTCGTCGGCAAGAGCTTCCTCCGGCTCGCGCGCTAATCGTTGAAGATCACCTGAGGGAATGTGTCACGTGCCGTTCTTACGCTTATGGCCGTGGGGTTGATGAGGCGACGAGCGTCAACTGGCGGATGGAGCCGGCATCACGCGGTTTCCAGTGGAGCTTTGTCAGACTGTCCTTCGCGGCAGCAACTGTGGCCTTGCTGGTTGCCTTGGTCTGGGCTGGGGGTAACTGGTACTTCGCCGGCCCTCCCGGTACCCGCGCGCGCATTGATTCAGTCGAAGGGCAAGCCTATCGCATTGGCCCCGCTGGCGAGCGCGCACTGAAACCGGGTGACGAACTCGGCGAGGGTGAATTCATTCGCACAGCAGCAAACTCCCATGCCAAGGTGCGGCTCTTCGATGGCTCGCAAGTGGAAATGAATCAGCGCGCAGAATTAGCGGTGAGCGCGAGCCGCCGCGACACCACCATCCACCTCGACCAGGGCAGCATCATCGTGCAGGCTGCGAAGCGTCGCACTGGGCACCTGTACGTCAGCGCCCCGGATTGCACAGTAGCCGTCACGGGAACGGTCTTTTCCGTGAATTCCGGTACCAAAGGGTCGCGCGTGGCCGTGATTGAGGGAGAAGTACACGTTAGGCACGCTGGGGCGGAATCCATTCTGCACTCAGGCGATGTGGTGGCCACAACGCAGAGCGTCGGCGTTGTTCCCGTCCGCGAAGAGATTGCATGGAGCAGCGACCTGGATCACGAACTGGCGTTGCTTGCGGAATTCTCTAAGCTTCGTACGAAATTGGAGGAAATCCGGACGCCTGGGCCGCGGTATGAGAGCAAAATCCTTCCTTTGCTGCCGGCGGATACTGTCCTGTATATCGGCATCCCAAATCTTGGAGACGCGCTTCACCAAGCAAACCAAGTCTTCCAGCAACAGCTATCACAGAGCAAGGTTCTACAAGACTGGTGGAACAAAAGCGGGAACTCGAATCAGCACCCCACGCCCCAGGAGTTGATCGACCAAGTTCAAGTCATAAGCCAGTATTTGGGCGACGAAGTGGTGATTACGGCCAAAGGAAGCTTTGAATCCAACGAACACGGCCCTGTGCTGCTGGCGGAAGTGCGGCAGGCTGGACTGAAGGATTACTTGCAGAATCACCTTGCGGAGACCTTGGCGAGGCCAGGGACAGCGAATTTGAGAGTCGTGGACCCGCAGTCGCTCTCCTTGCTGGCTGGCAATGAGCGTGGAATGATCATGCTTGTCACGCCGAAGATGCTTGTCGCTGGTGGGGACGCCGCCTCGGTTCGGCAGATGAGCGCACAGCTGGACGGCGGAGCAACTCTGTTCGCGGGAACGGATTTTGGCAAGCGAATCACTGCTGTCTACAGCCGCGGCGCCGAGATTCTGTTTGCCGCGAATATCGGCCAGGTTTTAGACAGCGAGCATACCCAACAAAGAGACTCCAAGGCGCTGCAGAATAGCGGCTTCAGCGACATAAAGTATCTAATCGCGACGCGTGGCGAGTCTTCCAGCCAAGGAGACAATCGGATTACTTTGGAATTTAATGGTCAGAGGCGCGGCATCGCCTCGTGGCTGGCTGCTCCGGCTCCTATGGGCTCGCTCGACTACGTTTCGTCGAACGCAGGCGCGGCGGTTTCTTTCGTTGCGAAACAACCAGCGCTCATGCTGGATGACATTTTCAGCACCATCGGCGCCACCGATCCCAACTTCAGCAAAAGTCTGGCTCAGACAAATTCCGAGCTCGGCCTGGACCTTCGCAACGACTTGGCGAGCGCACTGGGAGGGGAACTTACGCTGGCGCTCGATGGCCCAGTTCTTCCCACACCTTCATGGAAAGCGATTGTCGAGGTCAACAATTCGGGGGCCCTTCAACTAGCCATAGATAAGCTGGTGCAGGCTGTTAACCGCGACGCGCAAAAGTCGAACCAGCCCGGCGTGACTCTCAATCAAGCACAGGTCGGTGGACGAACGTTTTATACGATCGAATCGCAAGGCGCTGGGCTATCGACCGAGTGCGACTACACCTTCACAGACGGCTATATGATCCTAGCGCCCTCTCGCGCGCTGGTCGTCGCGGCGCTGCAAACGCACGCGAACGGGACGTCGCTGGCTCGCTCCGCCTCGTTTCGTGCTCTCCTCCCCAGCGACAACCAGGCAAACTTTTCGGCGATGATTTATCAGAATCTCAGCCCGATTCTGAAACCGCTCGCTTCCCACCTCACTTCCGGGCAGCTAGAGCTCGTTCAGCAGTTGGCAGCGGACGCCAAGCCGAGCGTATTCTGTGCCTATGGGGAAAGCGATCGTATCGAAGTGGCCAGCAGCGGCAAGCTCTTTGACTTAAATCCAGGTCTTCCAACCTTGATCCACTTGCTGGGTTTGTCGGATCATGGAACTTCGCGCTAAGCCAATCCGTAGTGATTGGTAGATGATGAACCCAACGATCGAGCTTAATGGGCTCGAAGTACAACTCGGCAACCGCACGATCCTTCATGGTTTGACGGGCGTTTTGAAGAGCCGCGCTATTGGGCTGCTCGGACCCAACGGCGCCGGGAAGTCCACACTCATTAACACTCTTTTAGGTTTTCACTCCCCGTCCAAAGGGAGCGCCCGCGTGCTCGGGCTCGACTCTCACGCCAATGGCAAGGCGCTGAGATCTCTTGTCGGGTACATGCCCGAGAACGACGCATTCATTTCAAAAATGTCCGGAGTCCGCTTTGTCCGCTACATGGCCGAGGTTTCCGGGCTTCCCCCCGATCAAGCGATGGAACGCGCGCACGAAGCTTTCGTTTATGTGGGATTAGGCGAAGCGCGTTATCGCCCGGTGGGAACGTATTCCCTCGGCATGAAACAACTGGCGAAGTTTGCCCAGGCGATTGCGCATGGCCCCAAGGTACTCATTCTGGACGAACCAACCAACGGCATGGACCCGCCGGCGCGCAAGCGCTTGATCGAACTGATTCGCGAAATCCGGGAGGCCAGTGATATTTGCCTGCTGCTTTCCTCACATCTCCTCCGCGACGTCGAGGAAACCTGCGATGAGGTGCTGATCTTGCGGAACGGGCAAATCGCTTCCATCTGCAACCTCGTCGAGGAACGGCGCGCCAATCGCAAGTTCCTCGAATTGGAAACCATTGGCGCGGAGGCAACATTCAGGTCCACCCTCGAAGGGCTCGGTTGCGAGTGCGCGGTTTTCAGCAACGGCCGCATCAAGGTGGTTATGCCGGAGAACATCGAAATCAGGGAGGTGTTCAGAGTCGCTGCAGACAAAGGGGTGCAGATTCGCCGGATGAATCACCGGCGCGATTCGTTGGAAGACATCTTTCTCAACGCGATGGAACAAACGGGAGCGGCGGATGGCCGTATATAAACGCAGATACAATCCGTACAGCGGGTCTTTGACGCCGGAATGGTCGCGGTTTTTTGTGCTAACGCGTTATGCTTTCGGCGACCTGTTTAAATCCCGTTTCTTCGTCATCCTCCTGATTCTTAGCCTCGTTCCAATCCTGTTATTCGCGAGCTACATCTTCGTTGCCAACAACAAAACCGTGCAATTGCTGATGCAAGTGCGCTCCGCTGATTTGTTCAAAGTGGAAGCGCAATACTTCGTCATCATCATGACCGTGCAAACGCAGGCAGCTTTTCTGTTGAACTGCTGGGTTGGCCCCGTTTTGATCGCTGGAGACCTGACCAACGGCGCGCTTCCGCTTTTTCTGAGCCGGCCGTTCAGCAGGGCCGATTATGTTCTTGGAAAATTCGCCGTGCTGGGCTTGTTGCTGTCGGCTGTCACTTGGGTTCCCTGCTTGCTTTTATTCACCCTGCAGTCTGGGTTGGCGAAGGGCGGCTGGATTTGGTCGCACTTGTGGATGGTCGTTCCCATTGTGCTGTGCTCCGCGATATGGATCCTCATGCTTTCACTGCTTTCACTAGCGGTGTCCGCTTGGGTAAAGTTGCGAATTGTAGCTACAGGAGTAATCTTCATTTCATTTTTTATCCCTGCGGGCCTCGGTGAAATGTTCAACGCCATCATGAGCACCAAGTGGGGCATCCTTCTGAATTTCTCGTATCTGTTCCGGCTTATCTTGGAAAAGGGATTTCATGAGCGAACTGGACAGCTCGGGCGCGGTTGGGACGAAATTCCGGTTCCCGCGGCCTGGGGCGTTCTGATTTTTGTCTGCCTGCTTTCGCTCGTAATCCTTAATGCGCGCTTGCGAGCGCGTGAAACTGTGCGCGGATGACTCCTGACGATCGCCAAATCGTTTTCGAGGGCGTCTCCAAATTTTACGGAGAAGTTCTCGGCGTGAACAAAGTAAGTTTCTCTCTCGAGCCGGGGATTACAAGTCTTGTCGGACCGAACGGCTCGGGCAAGACCACGCTGATGAATTTGCTGACTGGGCTGATCAAGCCTACGCAAGGCGCGATTCATGTCCTCGGCCTTACCCCGCAACAACCCATCGAATTCTTCCGGCAAGTGGGATATTGCACGCAGTTTGACTCCTTCCCTCCCGGCACGAATGGCTACGACTTCATCTATTCGCCGCTGCGTCTTCATGGTTTTGGCCACGGCCAGGCAACGAGACTCACGAACGAAGCCCTGGAGCGCGCCGGCATGACGCAAGTGGCGCGGCGCAAAGTGGCGGGCTACAGCAAAGGAATGCGGCAACGGATTCGCCTGGCTCAGGCCATTGCGCATCATCCGTCCGTGCTGGTTCTCGACGAACCGCTCAACGGCCTCGATCCCATGGCCCGCTCGGAATCGATCGCGCTCTTCGAAGCGATTGCCAAGCAGGGGATGCACGTCATCATTTCCAGCCATATTTTGGAGGAAGTCGACCGCATCTCCGACCGCGTGGTGTTGATGAGCAGCGGGTATGTTGTCGCGGAGGGACAGATTCGCGAGGTCCGCCGGGAAGTCCGGGATCATCCCATGCAGATCCTTGTCCGTTGCTCGAATGCCGCGCGGCTGGCGGCGGCAGCGTTCGAACTCGATCACGTTGTCGAGGCCAAGATTCTGAATGATGGCCATGGCGTCCTGGTATGCACACGCGATGCGGAACAGTTCTATCTCTTGCTGAACAAGATCGTTTCCGGGGGACTCGTGGAAGTCGATGCCGTTGCTCCCGCCGACGATGACGTCAATTCCATCTATCAGTACCTCATCGGATCAGATGGAGGAGCGGCGTGAGCGCTCAAGACTTGGTCGTGCGCGCGCAAAGGTGGTCGAAGGAACAACCCTGGAGGCTCTTTGCAAGCCAGATCTCCATCCTTGTGCGCAACGAGGTTCGCCGGAACCTGCGCCGCAGAATTTGGATCTATCTGCTCGCTTTGATTCCAGCGCTCATCATCCTGGCACACGTCATCCTCGACAGAAACCAGCCGAGGGGCCCGGCCGAAATCGAGAACGACACGCAAGTACTTGCTGGAATCGTCCAGCTCTACTATTTCCGACTGGGCGTCTTCTTTGCTTGCATGGGGATCTTTACATGGCTATTTCGCGGCGAAATGGTCGAACGCACTCTCCATTATCAGTTTCTCGTGCCGGTAAGAAGAGAAGTCCTGGTGGTGGGAAAGTTTCTTGCCGGCTCGGTCGTTGCCATCGCGCTATTCGAGACAGCCGTCCTGGCTTGCTTCGGCCTGATGTACAGCCGCTTTGGTTCCGCCGGCAAATCGTATGTTTTTGATGGGCCCGGCCTCGGCCAGTTAGGGTCCTATCTCCTGGTGACGGCTCTCGCTTGTCTCGGCTATGGCGCAGTGTTTCTCGCGCTCAGCATGCTCTTCAAGAATCCGATCATCCCTGGGGTTGTGATTATGGGATGGGAAGCGATCGCCCCAATCTTTCCTGCCTGGGCACAGGCGCTCAGCGTCACCTTCTACCTGAAGAATCTGTGCCCTGTTAGTTTGCCAATCACCGGCCCACTGGCCATTTTCACTATCGTTGCCGAACCCGTGTCTCCGTTTATTGCCGTCCTCGGTTTGCTGTGTCTGACTCTCGCGATTCTTGTTCTGTCATGCTTCCTCATTCATCGGATGGAGATCACTTACACGACTGAGTAGGCTTACCCTCGCGCCCCTGCGACGTTCCCGGCGACTCCTGTAGGCGAACCGACGTGCGTGCATGTTCAGCGGAACACACTGTGTGTTGCACGACACGGAGCATTGCAGATCAGTAGTTCGAAAATCCCGCAAGTTTGGGCGGAAAATGCTCTGGCGGCCAATTTGCTATACGCAAGCTGGATTGTCCCGGGGGTACGAATGCGGCAGACGCGGAAGTGGTTGGCTCTCGCAAGTGTAGCGGGCGCCGCGGCATTGCTGGCGATAATGGTTGGTTTTGCAGGTTGGCACGCCAAGCGGGCGCTGCGGATTTCCGCGGAAGAGGTTCGATCGGAACGGGAAACTCGCTTCGACACTCGGCCATTCGCTCCGCCCGCAGAAGCCAGCTTTGAGTTAGTTAGCGCGCCCGCAGTCTTTCGGCAGGCGGCCCTTTTTCAGAACCATCTTTATATAGGCGGGCCGGGCGGCCTTCTGGAATACGACCTTAGTGGTACTGCCTCCCGGCAATTCATTCCTGGCCGGGACCTGCCACCGTCTCCGCTCGTAGCTCTTGCTCCGGCACTGCTGGCAGACAGCCAGGAACCGGAGCTCGTGGTAGCCACAGCGCAAGAAGGACTGCTGGCCTTCAACGGCCACAGTTTCCGTCAGATTCGGCCTCAGGACTCCGAAGCCCGCGCGATCACCTCGATCCTTCCGACAGCGGCCGGACATCTCCTGATCGGGACGAAGAAGCGGGGTGTCCTTATTTACGATGGCAAGCATTTCGCGCCGCTGCATCCCTCATTGAATGCTCTATACGTCACCGCGCTTACCGGGACGGAATCCGATTTGTGGATCGGCACGCTGGACCAAGGCGTGTTCCACTGGCATGCCGGCGAAGTCGATTCTTTTGCTGAGGAGCAGGGCCTGCCAGACCGGCAGGTGCAGTGCCTCGCGACCTCCCGCGAAAAAACCTATGTGGGTACAGTACTAGGCGTGGCAGTTTTCGATAGCGGACGTTTTTCACAAGTCCTCGCACCCGGAATACTCGCTACTTCCCTGCTGGCTACGGATTCAGACCTGATCGTTGGCTCTGAGGATCAGGGAGTCCTGACCGTACCGATTCGCAGCCCGCAGCTTGAACCGCACCTCTTGCATTCGAGCAAAACTGGGGAATTAGCCAAAGTCCGCCAGCTCTTTGTGTCCGGAAATGACGTTTATGCGCTTTCAAGCGATGCGCTCTATCGGATGAGCGCGCGCGGCGTGGGTTGGCGGCAAGTGTTGAGGCCGGGGCCTGCCATTCTCAGCGACGGCAATATTTCGGCGCTGGCCGCGGACAAGAGTGGGCGCGTTTGGATTGGCTATTTCGACCATGGCCTGGATCTTCTTGACGCGGATGCTGCGCACGGGACACACGTGGAAGACGATCACGTTTTCTGCGTCAACCGCATTGTGGCGGATGGCCGAACCGGGACGGTAGCAGTGGCGACGGCCAACGGTCTCGTCCGGTTCGCTTCGGATGGTGGCCAGCAGCAAGTCCTCACGCGAGCCGACGGGCTCATCGCGGACCATGTGACGGACGTAGCAGTCTATCGCGATGGCTTGGTGGCGGGCACGCCGGCGGGTCTGACCTTCCTGGATTCGGACGGCCCCCACAGTATGTATGCGTTTCACGGCCTGGTGAACAATCACGTGTACGCCTTGGGCGTTTCGGGCGATGAACTCATGGTCGGCACGCTGGGTGGGCTCTCTGAACTCAACAAGGAGATCGTGCGGGTAAATTACACGATGGGCGCAGGCTCCGGGTTGAAACACAATTGGATTACGGCGGTTGTTCCCGTCGGTGACGAATGGATCGTCGGAACCTACGGCGCGGGAATCCTTAGGTTGGATCGCACGGGGCGTTTTCAGTCCTTCGAGAAAGCCACTGCACCCTTCGAAGTCAATCCCAACGCCATGCTCGTGACGCCGCGTCGCGTTTTGGCCGGCTCCCTCGGAAATGGCTTGTACGTGTACGACCGTGAAGCCGGGCGATGGACAGTGATTACTGACGGACTGCCATCGCCCAATGTAACGGCGCTAGCGGAAAGCAACGGCACCATCTATGCCGGCACGGACAATGGATTGGCCAAGATTCTGGAACAGAAACTGCAACCATGAAAAAGACTCTCGTCGTACCCATTCTCTTGTTGCTTACGCCGTGCCTTCTTCTCGCGGATGGAGGCGTGCTGATCCCGCGCGACAAGGCGCAACCCGATCCCAGTGTGCTGTCTCTCGAAGAAATGGAAATCACCATTCGGATTGACAATGGCGACGCGCGCATTTTCGTGCGGCAGATTTTTGCCAATCACACCAGCCACGTCGAGGAAGGAAACTACGTGTTCGCGCTTCCCAGCCGCGCAACGGTATCCGACTTCGCGGTGTGGGATGGGCCTGTGCGCATTCCCGCTGTGGTCCTGGAACGCAAGCGCGCGGAAGAAATCTACAATCAACTGAAACAGCAAACCATCGATCCGGGGCTGCTGCAGATGGGAGAGCGAGGCGCCGCGGAAGCCGCCCGCAGCGCAATCTTCAGCGCGCGCATCGTACCTATCCCGGCGTACGGCACAAAGCGCCTGGAATTCGAATATCACGAAGCGATACCAGTCGAAAATCTAAAGTCGTATTTCGCGATTCCGCTGCGTCCAGATGCCTACCAGGCACAGATAGCCCGGAAACTGTCCATCCACTATGAACTGCACTCAGCGCACGCCATCACGAATTTTCAGGCTGCCGCGAAGATCTTTCCCCTGCAGATCGAGCAGAATTCGCCGCATCTCATGAAAGGACATTTTGAAGGACAGAACGTCAACCTGACGGAAGACTTCGTCACCACATTCGAACTCGACCGCGCCGGGAGCGACACGCTGCAAGTGCTCGCGTTTCGAAACCCCGTGAGCGGACAGCCTTCGCCAACCGAGACGGCCCCCGTACGTAGCACCAACGAACCAGGCTTTTTTGCCGTGAACGCATTGCTGGGTGGCGGGAAGCAGACGCCACCGACCGGCGGTAGCGTAGCGCAAGACCCTAGCCCCGCAAAGACTATCGTGCTGCTCTTCGATACGTCGCTTTCCATGCAGTGGGAAAAACTGGAGCGCAGCTATCAAGCGTTGGAAACTCTGCTTCGCACATTGCATCCGTCGGACAGCTTCAATCTGATTCTGTTCAATCAGCAGACGCAGCTTTTCCAGCCCGCGCCGGTGCCTGCGGATAGCGCAGCCGTTCAGCGCGCATTGGATTTCGTTCGCGGTAGCCGCCTGCGGGGTGGCACCGATCTGCAGCATGTGTTGGACGAAGGATTGAAACAGTGCGCGGGAGGCGGAGGCGGCAGCCGTTATCTTGTCCTGCTCAGCGACGGTGGAGCGACGCGCGGGCCCATTCAGAACGGCAAGACTGCGTCATGGTACCAGACCGCCTGGAAAAAGATGCCTGAAGCGCAACGCCCGAAGACCTACATTTTTGGCGTGGGTGACGATGCCAACATGCCGCTAGTGCGTTTGCTTGCGAAGGAAGATGGCGTGCTCGAGCAGGTTCTCTCGACCGAGCCAATGGAGTTCAAACTCAATTCCTTCCTCTCCAAAATCGGAAGAAGCCCCCTGGGCCAGTTGAGGCTGGATGTCCCGTCGCAGGCGGGCATCGATGCCGTGTATCCATTGCAGGATTCCGCTTTCCCGGGTTCGCTGGCGGCGTGGGTGGGACGTTATCAGAAACCTCAGCAGGACGCGGGTTTTGCGGTGCACGGCGTAAGGGAAGGCACTCCCCTGGAGATCTCGGCCAAGGCCAGCCTGCCGCGCGAATCCCTCGAACATCCGCAGTTGCCCAGGCTGTGGGCGCGCGCGCGCGTGGACGCGCTGCTGGAAAAGATTCAGCGCGAAGGCGAGGATCAGGCGACCATCGATGAAATCATCCGCCTCGCGCGGCAGTACAAATTTGTCACGCCGTACACGTCGTTTCTCGCTGTTCCTCGTGCACTGCTGCGCCCGCGAGTGATTCGTCCTGGCGACCCGGTGCTGCGAGTCAAAACTCATGAATCCATTGTCTCCGTGGTCGCGCTGTTCCCGTTCGGCCTGGTGCAGAAACTTCGCTACCTGCCTGGTGAAGATATCTGGCAAACCCGCTTCTTTGCGCCCAGCGACATGCAAGACGGAACCTACAACGTGCGCCTGATTCTGCGCGACAAGGCTGGGCACACCTACCGCGAATCGAAAAGCTTCGTGATTGCCAGCAAGCCGCCGGTCATTCAAATCCGGCTGGACCAAAAGCGATATAGGCGCGGCCAAATGATGGAGCTAAAAGTTTCGGCGTCGCAGAGCACGCGGACGCTGCTTGCACGGCTCGAAGGAGCCACCCCTGTCGGGCTGAAATGGGATGCACGCGCGGGCGCGAACACGGGGCAACTCTTGATTCCGGAGCAGATGATTCCTGGCGTATATAGGCTGACGGTGACCGGCGAAGACGTGGCGCACAACATCGGCTCGCAAGCGGTGGACCTTGAAATCGTTCCCTAAATTTTCCCGCAAACCCCTGATGGCTCTGGGCGCTGCCGCGTTCGCGACTTTCGCCGCGGGCTGGCTGGTTACGGCAAGCGGCGCTCTCCCCAAGTGGATTCGAAACATAGAAGCCCGCACGGAGATCGAAGCTGCATTCTTCCGGCTGATGGCGCTTCCTGGCGGCGAAGTGGCGTTTCGCCGGCCTCCGAGCGAAACGCGACCGGCTCTGGGGGAGCTGCTCAAGAAGCAGCCGGGAAACGCGGAACTATATTCGCTGCGAGCGCTGGAAGATGAACAGCAACTGGACTTCACGGCTGCCGAGGGGGACTGGAAGAGTTTCGCGGAAAAATCCGAGGATAAAGTCGCCGGGCAGCTTTCGCTGGCGGACTTCTACCATCGCCGGCTGCGGCCTCTCGACGAGATCAAGGTTCTTTCCGCCGCGGCGGGCGCCGCACCGGATGCTTCGGAAAAGCTTACGCCGGCTTCCGAGCAGCGCTCCTGGCGGGCGTTCGAGCGGATTTTCGGCGTGATCCGCGCGCAGGGATTGACGGCGGAGGTTTCCGTAGCGCAGTACCGCAGTTGGATTGCGCGGTACCCGCAAGAGCCATCGCTCTACCCCCGTTTTCTTGAGTACCTGATCGGCATCAAGGATTTTTCTGCCGCGACACAGCTGGTCGCGCAATATCATGAAAAATTTCCGGCGGACGAAATTCTTCCCGTAAAGGCGCGGGCGCTGGTGGAATACCGGCAGGGCTCGGTTCAGCAAGGGCTGGCCGTTTATGAAAAAGGTTTCCAGCCGCTGTGGGCGCCGGAGCTGATCAAGAGCTACTTCGACCTGCTGACGCAAACGCACAGCTTGCGAAAGTTCCTGGATGAAGCGAGGGCAGCGCAGCAGGCCAATCCCGAAGACCTGAACGCGGCGGCACGCATCTTCTACTACTACCAGCAGCAAGGCAAATTGGACGCCGCGCAGGAAACCATCGCCAAATTGAGATTGCGCAAGGACACCTCCGGATCCGCCTGGAGCGCCGAGGAGCTGTACGTCTGCGCGCGGCTGCTTGAGGAGATCCACGCGTACCCAGAGTCCGCGCGCTTCTACTTTGCGCTTTACAACAGCAAAGGGATGAATGATGCGCAGGAACGCGCGCTAGGCGGCCTTGCCAATGTTTTGCTTACGGCTCCGGAAATGCCCATCCGATTTGGCGCCGGGGAGCTCTCAATGTATCGCGACATCGGCACCATGGATCAAGGGCCCGGCTATTTGAACGGCATCCTCTCCCTGCTGCTGAATACGACGTCGCCAGCGAGCGAATTTTCAGGAGAAGAAGATCGCGCGGTCTCTTATTTTCACCGTTCGCGCGCGGCAGAGCTGATCACGCTTTTTGACACCAAGTTTCCCAGCTCTATCCGCCGCGCCGAACTGCATGCCGCGCTCCTGAGTTACTACAGCTCCGCGGGGGAAAGCGAGGCAGTGATCAAGGGCGGTAAGGAGTTTCTCGCCGGCTTTTCAAATGCGCCGCAGCGCACTGCCGTTGCGCTCTTGATGGCCGACGCTTATTCGCGAACGGGGAAGACCCAAGAGGAGTTCGCGATTTACGATTCCGTTTTGCAGGAATTAGCCGCCAAAGCGGACAGAATCCCGCTGGGAGCACGCGATTCCGGGGAAGAAAGCTATTCGCCCATGGGAAACAGGCCCGAGGAGAGCGAAGAGTCGGATAGAGAGCGCGCACTACAGCAAGAGGCTAGGTTGCGCGGACTGGGCGCACAACCGAACGCGGCATTCCAAGTGAAAGCGGCGTCAGCGTCCGCACAATCCGGCGCGCGGTCCCCGGAATATGCGCGCGTTCTCGAACGGTATCTAGCCCGGCTGGTCGAACTGAAGCAAATTCCTCAGGCGCTCGGGGTTCTCCGGCGCGAGCTGGACCACAACCCGGATGATCCCGGGCTGTACGAGCGACTGGCGGTGTTCCTCGACCAGAATCGCCTTGGCGTAGAGCAGGAGGAGATTTACCGCCGCGCGATGGCGCGCTTTCCAGATCGTTCCTGGTATCACAAGCTCGCGCGTCTTTATCTCCGGCAAAAAAGGACCGCGGAGTTCGAGAAGCTCACTCAAGACGCCGTCCGGATCTTTCAGGGCAGCGAATTGGAACACTACTTTCAGTCGCTCGTTGGCGGCACTCCCGAGATGTATGTTCGCTTGAACCTGTATGCGAACCAGCGATTCCCTCACAATCCGGTTTTTGTGCGCAATCTCCTTTCCGTTAACAGGCGACCCGAAACCCATAATGAAGCCGCCTGGGAAGCGGTTCTGCGGCAGCACTGGTTCGAGGAGCAGGATTTGCGCGATCGCTTCTTCGAATTTCTGACCCAGTCCGGGCGGCTCGATTCGGAAATCAAGTCGTTGCAACAGGGAGCTCCCACACAAGGGAAAGGGAGCTGGGGCGAATTTGTGCAGCAAAATCCCGCTGCCGGACAATACCTGGCTCAGGCATACCTTTGGCGTTCGCATTTTGAAGAGAGCGCGTCCGTGCTTCAGGCTCTCGCGGAAGAATATCCGGCCGATCCGGAACTGGGGCAGGCGGCTTCTTCTGTGTTTCGCTCGCTGGCGTATTTTGATCCCGCGTCAACCGGCGCCGCCGTCAAAATCGAAGAGCATCTCCTCGCAGCAAATCCTGGGAATACGCAAAATCTGGCACGCATCGGAGACATTTACGCCGACCGCGAGCTTTTCGCCAAGGCCGCTCCCTATTGGGAGCGTATCCCGCGAGTATCTCCTGGCGAGGCAGGCGGATATCTCGAGGCCGCCACGATCTACTGGGATTATTTTGATTTTGACAATGCCATGCGGCTGCTCACCGAGGGCCGCAAGAAACTCGCCGACGACGGGCTCTATTCCTACGAGGCCGGGGCTATTTACGAAGGAAAGCGTGACTACCCGCACGCGGTGGAAGAGTACGTAAAAGGCGCGCTCGCTGCGGGCGAACAATCACAGGCGGAGTCGCGGCTCCTGGCGCTGGCCACGCGGCCGAAGTTCCGCGACCTTGTCGACCGCGAAACGCAGAAACCTTCCACCGCCTCCGGGGCTTCCATAGCTGCCCTTCTTTTGCGGGTGCGCGTCCTCGAAGTGCAAAACCGCATGCCGGACTTGGTGAGCTATCTGGATTCCGTGCTTAGTACCGCCACCACCATCGAGCAGGCCACCGAAATCGAAAATCTCGCGCAGCAGAAATCCTTGGAAGCCGTGCGACAACACGCCCTGGAAAAACAAGCGGCCTTGGCTTCGGATCCCGTCACGCGTCTGCAATTGCGTTACACACTCGCCCGTTTGTACGAAAGCCGCAAGGATTTCGCAGCCGCGCAGAGAAATGTAGAGTCTCTCTATCACGATAATCCAAAAATACTCGGCGTGGTGCGTTCCACGGCGGACTTCTACTGGCGCATGAAGCTTTATCCTCAAGCCATTGCCGTGCTCCAGCAAGCTTCGAAGGACGCCTACCCCGACCTTGGCAAGCAATTCGCTTTTGAAGCTGCGCGCAAATCAACCGGGGCACGATTCTTCCCGCAGGCGCGGGAAATCCTTATTCAGCTTTTGAAGGATTCTCCCTACGACAGCCAGTACCTCGCTGCGATGGCGGACACTTACGCACAATCAGGCGATCAGCAGGGGCTGAAACAGTTCTATCTCGATAAGATCGCGCTGTTTCGCAATGCTCCGCTTTCCGCCGACGACCGCAAGGCGCGCATCGCCGCACTTCGCCGCGGCTTGATTCCAGCGCTCACTCGCCTCACCGACTACGCTGGGGCCGTGGACCAATACATCGAGATCATCAACGCCTTCCCCGAGGACGAAAACGTGGTCACCGAAGCGGCACTCTACGCGGGGCGGTACAAGCGCCAGCAGCAGCTCGTGGACTACTACGCCAAGACCATTCAGCAATCGCCGCGCGACTACCGCTGGTCCATGGTTCTCGCCCGCATCCAGACGAGCCTCGAAGATTTCCCCGGCTCCATTGAAACCTATGCGAAGGCCATCGCCATCCGCCCGGACCGCGCCGACCTGCGCATCGCCCGGGCTGGCCTTGCCGAGCGCATGATGCGCTTCGATGACGCTATCAGCGAATACGACCGCGTCTATCAACTCGCGTACAAAGACCCGAAATGGATGGAGAAGATCGCGGAGATTCGCGCCCGGCAAGGAAGGGCGGACGACACTGTTGCCGCGCTAAAAACCGCGCTGATCGATGGCCGTCCGGAAAAAGCAGAGAACTTTTTTGAAGCGGCACGGCGCTTGGAGTCCTGGGGCTTGCTGGCTCAAGCCCGCGAATTCGCTGAGCAGGGCGTCACCACTGCAGGTACCGAGCTTTTGGCTTCCGCGGAAAACCATGCAGGAGTAAAGCTCTACACACGCATTCTCACACGGCTGCGCCGGCAGGAAACTGCCTACACAACTTTGCAGAACGCTTTTTCCAGCGCGTCTTCCTCATTGCCGGTGATCAAGGAACAGGTCGCCAAGGAAGGTATCTCTGCATTGAGGGACAACGAATGGCGCCAGCGTCAGAAAGAAATTCGCTTGGCAAACGCGCGCCAAGGGTTGCGCGAGGCCTTGGTAGAGATGGGCGGCACTGCGGCACGCTACTTTACGCCAGAGGAGAAAGCTTCCTTCGCCGAATTCGCCCAGAAGCTGCGTGGATCGATGATTGCGCCAGATTTGGTGGAGAGTTTCGCCATTCCCCTCGCAGAAAGTGCAGGCCTTGCTGAAAAGGAAGCCGCATGGCGTTTCGAGCTTTTGATGAACGAGAACAAACAGCCTCAGCAACTGATCGCCGATATGAACGCCTACATCGAACTGCAGCGGCGGAGGTTGACCCTGACGGAGCTTGGTCCGCAGTTGGAACGTTTCTCTTCACGATTGAGCGGAGGCAACCGGACCGTCGCGTTCATTGCCGTGGCGCAGGCTTATCACTTGGTGGGCGACGAAGAAAACGAATTGCGGCTGCTCGCTTCGGTGGGACCCGTTTATTTGGGCGGGGAGAATCAGAAGCGATTGTTCACTCTGCTGTTGGCGCACCGGCCGGAGCAGCTCGTGCAGTTTGCCTCGAGCTGGACTCCTTGGGGCCAACAGGCTGCCGACTTTGTCGTTGCCAATGGCGATGCGGCGCTCGTCCATACAATGGTCGCCGCCCGCGGCCGTGTGCGTCCGCCAGTGTGGTCCAAAGCTTACAACGCGTTAGCTGGACTCTACTTTGCCGAGCCTGCACCAGAAGCAAGCAATATCTTCCTCGCTGCACTCGGGGACAACACGATCGCCGAGCGGCTCGGCAAGCCAGTCGACCGCAACGCTCAGCTTGCCGGCGACATTTGGTTCTACTATGGTTCGCGTTACGGCGAATATCTCGGTGTCACGAAACAGGGCGCTCCCGAGGATTATCTCCCTGCCCTGCTCGAGCAAAGCCCCGCCACGGCGGCCGGCTATCTGGCTCTCGCTGACTACTACGCCGAGAGCGGCGATACTCGCTCCGCGATAACCGACTACACTCACACTCTCGAGCTCACCCCTGGCCGTGCCGAAGTGCTGGACCGCCTGGCCGTCGCCTATTACAAGCAGGGTTCCCGCGCCGAAGCTTTGGCGCAATGGAAACTCGCGCTGTCTACGCTTACGCGCCAGATCGATGCTGCGCATGTGCAGGAGAGTTTTTGGACGGACTTTGCGCACGTTTGCGAGCATTTGCAGGCGCACCGCCTTTTCGCTCCCTTGAAGCGTGATTTCGACGCGCTTCTTCGGGCCTATCTCCGGCGCAATGGAAACTACCGTTCTAATGCTCCGCTTCGCAGCGCTTATCTCGCCGGGGGCGATCCCGCGGCGGCAACCTCGTGGCTGCTTGATCTGGCTTCGGCCGCTCCGGACCCGACGCAAATCTTGGCCGACGTTGCGAATGCTCCTTGGATTCCGCTTGCGCAACGCGCGCCAATTTACCAGCGAATCCTGGAAAACAAACAGAACGCGCTCTCCCGCGTTGAAGGGTTCCAGAAAGAAAGCGCGCTGGAGGATTTGCGCTCGTGGCAGGTCTTGTGGGCAAAATACCTAATTCAAACCAAGCAATTCTCCCAAGCCGCTGATTATCTGGCAGCTCTCCCCATCGAAACCCAACGCGCTCGCGCGGCTGCGCTCGTACCGTTCGAATTGCAAGCTGCCGCTCAACTGGGAACTCTCGACGCAAAGATCGCCAGCTATCGTGCCGACTCTTCCTCCGCTCCTTCGCCGGAAATTCTTCGGGCGGCCGCACGCCAGCTCTTTGACGCCGGCGACAAGCAGTCGGCCCGCAAACTGATCGAATTCGTCTTCGCTCGCGAAATCGAGAATCATCAGCTGGTAGCCTCCAACTTCCTGGGGCTCGCCGAGATTCGCCTTGCGGCTGGCGACACGCCCGGCGCGCTGGAACTATTGCGCCGATTGGTTGTCGTCGTGGGCAATCCTTACGAGAATCTCGATCCCACCGCGGCGCTCCTCGAAAAAACCGGCCACAACAGCGAAGCCGTCGAATTCCTCGACCAGTTGGTGAAATCCGCTCCATGGGAAGCTTCTTATCGCTTGCGTCTCGCGAAGGCCCGGCTCGCCGCGAAAAATTCAAACGGCACTGTGGCTGCCCTAGTGAAAATTGCTTCCGATGCGGAAACCCCGTACAACCTTCGCGTCGAAGCTGCCGTTGCTCTTTCCGGCGCTCAGACGGCCGCAGGCCTTGGGAGCGCGGAGCTGAAACTGCTGTCCGCCGGGGCGCGCTCGATTTCCCCTGCCGCGGCGGACCAGCCTTTCTTCTATGACGCTCGGCTGAAGGCTGCCGAAAACGCCGCGGACAACGCCGCAAAAGTACAGCCGCTGAGCAAAGCTCTCGCCGGCACGCCAGCGCGCGGCGATGCTCGTATCCCGCTTTTCAAAGCGGCGGAAAGCATCCATTCTGACGAAGTTGCGCTCTTGTCCATTGATCCATTCCTGCGCGACCTGTCGCTGTACCGCGCTTCGCCCGACGAAAGCAACGACGAAGAGATTGTCAGCTCCGGTGATACGGACACCGATGTCGGGGACGAGGAGGCGCGGGCGCAAGCCTATACTGCGTCGAAAATGTCGCCTGCTGAACAAGCGCAAATTTCGGTAGCTGTGGCCAATTCCCTGGTCCGGCTGCATCGCTGGAGCGAAGCGCTCCCCTATCTGCAACTTGCCCAAAAGCTGGAAAAGGCCCCAGCGCGCCGCAAGGAAATTGCTGGAAAACTCGCGGAAGTTCGAACGCTACTGCGCCGCGAACGCCTGAATCTTGCACGACAGCCGATTCTGCATCAGGAACTCGAACAGGACCGCGTCGTTCGTCCGCGCCTCGTCGCTCACGCCGCGACTGCCGCCAAAGCAAGTACAACGGGAGGTCAATCACAATGAAACGTGCCGCCATTCTCCTCCTTTTGAGTGTCGCCTCCATCGGCGCCAGTTGGGCCGCCTTCCAAGCTCTGGCTCCCGAACCGCCTCCGCTTTCTCGCTACGTTCCCGCGGGCTCTTTGCTCTATCTTCAAGCCAAGGATTTCTCCGCCCTGCTCGGCGATTGGAATGCCTCGACGCAAAAAGCAAGCTGGGTGAACAGCAAGAATTACGAAGTCTATTCCCGCTCCCGCCTTTTCTTGCGCTTGCAGGGAGCGGGCCAGCAGTTCGCCGCGGCGGCGGGCTTGCCTCCAGACATGAATTTTCTCACGCAGGTAGCAGGCACCCAGAGCGCCATCGCCCTCTACGACATCGGCAAGCTGGAGTTTCTTTACATTACGAAACTGCCTTCGGCCAACTCCATGCAATCTGCACTCTGGCAAACGCGCGCAAAATTTGAAACACGAAGCGTGGCTGGCGTCACCTTCTACGTCCGGCGCGATCCCGAATCCGGGCGTGAAGTGGCTTTCGCCGTCAACGGCGATTACTTGATTCTCGCCACGCGCGAAGATCTTCTCGCCGGTTCTATTCAACTCATGGCCGGCAGCAAGGACCGCACCATTGAAGGCGAGCAGTGGTGGTCACAGGCCGTGGCCGCCGCCGGACCTGTGGGCGATCTGCGCATGGTTCTTAATCTCGAAAAGATCGTCCCCAGCCCCTATTTCCGTTCGTACTGGATTCAGCGCAACATCACCGACATGAAACAGTACAGCGCCGCTGTTTCTGACCTATTCCGTTCTGGCAAGGAATATCGCGAAGAACGCGTTTTGCTGAAGAAAACCGCGGCCGCCGGCACTGCACCCACTGGTGACGCAGCAACCGCCGTCGCTGATCTGCTTCGTCTCGTCCCCGCCGACACCGGAACCTACGAAGTAAGGTCCCTCCCGTCGGCCGCGGATTGCCTCGACGTCCTCGAGACCAAGATTCTTGAGCCTCACCGGGGTTCTGCCGCCGCCCAGCAGACCGCTCCGGACCTTCAACTCTCTTCCGGCGAAACGGGCAGCAGTTCCGACCTCGAAACGCGTATCGATCAAGCCCCGTTGAAGACCTCAGCCTCCTCGGATTCTTCCACTCCGCTGAAGGACCTGTTCCAAAAAACCCGCGTGCTCGCCGTCCTGCAAACTCAGTCCACCGACCGTGATAAGGATGGCGTCTTCGTTCGCATTCACTCCGGCGTTGCTTTTCTCGCTTCTGCCGACTGGCAGGAAACTTCCGTCCGGTCCGCTCTTGTTGATCTTTTGCGGCCCTCCCTGACTACGAGCAACCTTGGATTGCAATGGCAGTCCAAGTCCGGCTATCAAGAGCTCGACGGTCTCTGGAATTTCGCCGTCGCTGTTCGGGGAAAGTATCTGCTCGTATCCGATGATTCCCCTCTTCTGAAAAATATGCTTGCAAACATGAACCAGAAGCCGGCGCAGAAGCCCGCTGTGCTCGTCGCGGGTTTCCATCACGCTCGGGAACGTGAAAACTTTGTCCGCCTCACCCGGCTTCTCGACCGCACGGGCGCCACCGCCCGCGGTTATGCGCCATCGGAACCTTATCCGCAGTTCTTTTCGGACAATCTCGCGAGCTTCAGCGCCGCTCTTACGGATGTTTCTTCGCAGACCATTGTCGTTCGCGACGCCAGTGATAGAGTCTTCCAGACGGTCACCTACGAATGGTCCCGCTGAGAATAGCCACAGGTCTGCTCATCGCGAGACTCGCGATGACATCCGGCTCTTCCGGGCGTCCTGACACTGCGTCTTTTCCGCCCCAGGATTCCTCCTCGCCGGCGAAGTCTCTTTTTAGCCAGTCCGCCGTTCTTGTGCTCGAACGGGATTTCCCCAGTACTGACGTCTCCTATCTCCTCCTCGATGCTCGCTCCGGCATCCTTTTGTCGTCACGTTGGGACGACCCCGCCAAGCCCATCCCTCTCGGCTCGCTTGTCAAACCTTTCACGGCGCTTGCCTACGCGGAAACGCACGAGAATCACTTTCCAAGTCATGTTTGCCGCGGCGAAGCCAGCGGTTGCTGGCAAGCGCGTCCACACGGAAAACTAAACCTCGTTTCTGCCATTTCTGTCTCGTGCAATTCCTATTTCCGCACGCTGGCCGCGAGCCTGACGGGGGAACAGTTGATCCCTGTCGCAAACCGTTTTGGTTTGGACCCTCCCGACCCAACTCTGTCCGGGCCCGCTCTTATGGGCCTTGGCGATCGTTGGTCCGTTGCTCCTCTCAAAATGGCTCGCGCGTACCTTGAGCTCCATCGCCGCCGCGATCAGCCAGTCGTTCGCGAGATACTCGCCGGAATGGAGCAGTCGGCTCGCAACGGTACTGGGAAAGGAGTTGGCGACGCGTTAAAGCATGCTGACGCATTAGTGAAGACCGGCACTGCTCCCTGCACCCATCCGCGCCCCGCTCCCGGTGATGGTTTCGTCGTCGCCATGGTCCCGGCAAACCAGCCCGAGCTTCTGCTCCTTGTCCGAGTTCATTCTGTACCCGGAGCCACTGCGTCCATCACCGCAGGCCGCATGCTCCGCCGCTTGGAGGATTAGCTGCGTGCCGGGCAGGGCCGTCATTCTTCTGTTCTTCGCTCTGGTCTTGAATCCACACGCACTCGCCCAGGGTGTGCGCATCGGTGTCCTCGGTCTTTTTCATCCTAGCGAAGTCCAACTGCAAGCCTCTCGCAATGAGGCGCTCATCATTCACGCCGCGGGCCAGACATTCGTTCTCGAGCCAGGCTCGCGTATGGCTGCTGTTCGTATTTCTAATGACGCGCTTCTCCTCGATTTGGGCGGCCATGTTCTTCGCACCGCGGAGCTCGGTGCAACCGCCCGCAACAATGGCGCAGTCTCTTTTCTTCTTACTGTTCCCGGAAAGATCACGCGTGCTTATCGCGGCACTCTTGTCATAAAAGCCGCGCGCGGAGAAGTGCTTCCCATCATCACCATGGATCTGGAAACTGCGGTCGCCTCCGCTGTCGCGGCTGAGTCCGACTCGGATGCTCCGCCCGAAGCCTTGAAGGCTCAAGCAGTCGTTGCGCGTTCCTACTTCCTGGCCGGAGGAGGGCGTCACCGTGACTTTGATTTTTGTGACCTCACTCATTGCCAATTCCTCCGCGAGCCGCCACCACCGGACAGCCCTGCGGCTGTTGCCACGCGCGAGACGCAAGGAATCGTCCTCACCTTTGGAGAGAAGCCCTTTGCGGCTATGTTCTCGCGCAGTTGCGGCGGGCACACGCGCACTCCTACCGAAGTAGGTCTTCCCGGCAGCGCTTATCCCTACTTCTCTGTCTTGTGCGATTTCTGCCATAAGAGGCCCTATCTTTGGACACGCAAATTGTCCTTACAGGATGCCGCGCCGCTTGGAAAAGGTGAATCCGGAAGGCTCGCCGTGGACCGCCGTCTCGGATGGAATGCTGTCCCCAGCAACAACTTCACCTCGCGCCAGGAAGGCGAACAAGTAGTCCTCGAAGGCGCGGGCCAGGGACACGGCATCGGCCTCTGCCAGCGCGGCGCAAGAGCCTTAGCCGATGAGGGCAGCAGTTTCCGGCAAATTCTGAACCACTATTTCCCTAACACTCAGCTCTTGCCGCTGGGAGAGCGCGCCGCCCGTTCAAGCGATTGAAGGCCGTCGAAAAGACTTTAACCCATTTGGTTTAGGGGCAGACCGGCGCACCAAGTCTGCACGCGCCCGTGAGCGCTTTGCTTTTCTGCTAAAATCTCCAAGCGTTCGAATCAGACTTTTTGCAACGAATCGCGGAGGATTTTTCATGAAGTCTCTCAATGCGCTTCAGCCGGCGGGCTTGCTGATCCTCCGCCTGGTTCTCGCGCTGATTTTCTTTTCGCACGGTTATCCGAAGGTGGCACACGCGGCCCCGGGAATGCAGGCCTTCTTTGTAGAGCACGGCCTGCCAGGATATTTCGTTTACATTTCGGGCGTGTTGGAGGTCTTCGGCGCCGTTCTCTTGGCCATAGGAGTGTTTACGCGGGGAGCGGCGCTGCTCCTGGCCATCGAAATGGGCGTGGCCATTTGGAAGGTCCACAGCAGCGGAGGCTATTTCGCCGTACACAACTACGAATTCCCGCTGGCGATGCTGGCCGGCAGCTTCGCACTCGCCGCTGTCGGTGCGGGACGATTGTCTCTCGACCATCCACTCTTCGAAGGCAAGGGCAAGTAAAGGTCCCTTAAGTATTCCCTAAGTGCGCGATGTAAATCGCTTCTGTGAGAATCGTGCGCAAGGTCTCGGGTTGGCGATGCGTACCAAATAGATTCGCTTTTGCTTCGGCCCCGCCGCGGTAGACAGTTCCCTAGCCATATCGTAGTATTCCGTTCCCCTTGGTACTTTTGATTTCGGCTGGAGGAATCGAGATGAAACGGTTGGTACCCATTCCCTGTGGGTGTGCAGAACACCTGAAAGGCGCGGAAGAGACTGGTTTCGGTTATCAGGTTGTTTCCGTGCAACTCAAGGATGGAAGAGTTTTCGAGCAAGTGGTCATAAGCGAGGGCTGCATTATCGAGGTACGCGGGTACAGGGAGATTCCATTTGCGTGCGAAGACGTCGCATCGGTGAGCGTCAATCACAAGCATTGGAATTTCAGGGACCAGTCGGATACGCGCGCCAAAAGCAGGGCTGCAACCGCCTGAGCCGCGAAGACTCCGTGCCGCACCCCTGTGATTCCGCCGGGGCCTTTAGGTTTTTAAAGGAAAATCCTAGGAAACCGCTGTTGCCGACGTCCGCGCCACTCCGGTTGGCCCTTCAGGCGCCGCGATCCAGATCACGAGGTAGGCAATAATATTCGGACCGGGGATCAGCGTCGCGAGAGCCCAAAGGATTCGAACAAGGGTCGGATCCATGTCGAAATAATCGGCGACACCGGCACAGACACCCGCAACTTTTCTGTCGTTCGTCGAGCGCACGAACTTCTTCGGCGAAGCATAGGCCGCAGGCGGAGGCGGTGCTGATGCAGAAGTCTCCGGCTGTTTTGCTCCGCAGCTATAACAAAACTTCGAACCGGCCGCGATGTCCTTTTGACAGTTGGCGCAAGTCATTGGCTCACCCCCACAGAGCGATTTTACCCGGTGTTCCTACTTCTAGTTACGTAGATGGGGTCGAAAAAGTTTCCTCGGGAAACAGTCTAAAACCAATGCGCTCAATACTCCAGAAGCTGCTTCACGGCCGCCGCGATATGGCTCGTTTGCGGCAGGATTACGTCTTCGAGCTTCGGCTGGTAGGCGCAAAAGGTGTCCATGGCCGCAACGCGCCGGACCGGGGCGTCCAGCTCCTCGAAAAGTTCGTCCGCAATGCGCGCCGCGATTTCCGCGCCATAGCCCCAGCTCAAGGTGTCTTCGTAAGCCACGATGACGCGATGGGTCTTTCGAACGGTGGCTGCAATGGCTTCCCAATCGTAGGGCGATAGCGAGCGCAAGTCGACAATTTCAACCGAGATGCCTTCGCGTTCGAACTGTGCCGCGGCTACTTCCGCCCGATGCACCAAAGCGCCATAGGTGATGATGCTGAGGTCGCTGCCCTCTTTCACCGTGCGGGCTTTACCGAAGGGAATCGTAAAATCGGGACCGGGATTTTCCGAGCGGTTGTACGGTTGGCGGTAGAGATGCTTGTGCTCGAGGAACATCACCGGGTCGTCGCAGCGAATCGCCGTGCGCAAAAGACCGGCGACATCGAGCGCCGTGGACGGCATCACTACGCGCAAGCCCGGGCAGTGCGTGAAAATCGATTCGCCGCTCTGGCTGTGATACACGCCCCCGCCAGTCAAATATCCGCCGATCGGCACGCGTAGAACTACCGGCGCCTTGAAGGCGCCGTTCGAGCGCCAGCGCATCACGCACAATTCATCGCGAATCTGCATCATGGCCGGCCAGATGTAATCAAAGAACTGGATTTCCGCGACGGGCTTGAGGCCGCGCGTGGCCATCCCGATGGCGCGGCCGACGATGCTGGCTTCCGCAAGCGGCGTATTGAAAACACGGTCGCTGCCATACTTGCGCTGCAATCCCGAGGTGGCTTTGAAGACGCCGCCCTTTCCTTTGACGTGCTTGAGGTGGTCTTCGCGGCTGGCATCGGCGACGTCTTCGCCGAAGACCAGGATGCGCTCGTCGCGCGCCATCTCGTCGGAGAGAGTCGCAGCGACCATTTCGACCATGGTCTTTGGCGCACCATGCAAATGAGACTCCGCTGCAAACGCGGCAGACGCCGGATCGATGTCCGGCGAATACACGTTGATTCGAATGGAATCAATGGACGGCTCTTCAGCGGCCAGCGCCTGGTCGGCGGCTTCGCGAACTTCATTGTCGATACCCGTTTCCAAGCTTTCGATCTGCTTCTGATCGATGATGCCTTCACGCACCAGGAAAAGCGCAAACTTGGAAATCGGATCGCGTCGCGCTTCCTCTTCCCGTTCTTCGGCGGACTTGTACAATTTTTCGTCATCCGAGAGCGAATGTGAATACGGTCGCGTCACATGCGCATGGATCAACGCGGGGCCGCTGCGTTCGCGGCAATACTGCACAGCTTCTTTGCAGACGGCATAGCTCTCGATAGGATCGGTGCCGTCGCACTCCGCTACATGCAATCCCGGAAAACCGCGCACGAGTTTGGAGATGCTGCCGCCGGCCGTCTGAACTTCCACCGGCACGGAGATGGCATAGCCGTTGTCTTCCACAAGATACAGCAACGGGAGTTTCCTGCCGCACGCGACGTTCAGCGATTCCCAGAACTCGCCTTCGCTGGTCGCTCCGTCTCCGCCCGAAACATAGACAATTTCGTCACGCTCGTGATGGACGTGTTCGCCAAGCGGCGCTTTCTTCGCTTGCGCCAGCGCCTTGGGCCGGCTTTCGTAATAGAGCGTGGCTTCCGCGGCGCCCACAGCCTGGACGAATTGCGTTCCGGTGCAGGAGGACTTGCTGACGATGTTCAGTTTGGGTTGGCCCCAGTGCGACGGCATCTGCCGGCCACCGGAACTAGGATCATCCTTCGCTCCCACCGCCGCTAAGAGCATTTCCAGAGGAGTTATTCCGAGCATGAGACAGAGCGCGCGGTCGCGGTAATAAGGATAAATCCAGTCGACTCCTGGGCGCAGGCAGAGCCCCATCGCGGCGCAAACCGCTTCGTGCCCTGCGCTGGAGATCTGGAAGTAGATTTTGTTCTGGCGCTTTAGCTGGATTTCGCGGTCGTCGAGCCGCCGCGAAAGGAACATCGTGCAGTAAATGCGAATCAGCGTTTCGTGATCGAGGCCGTGAACCTTGGGGGCGTCAAGCTTTGCCAATTTGACGCGCGTTTCTAACGCCATTCGTTCTGCCCTCGAGTTGGAATTTGGAATTGCGCCTTTGCGGAATTCAATTATACCGGATTTGGGCCTGCCTCTGTCCAAATTGGTGCCTTCGGCTAAACTCCACGTCCCTGCTTTGCAGCCAATTTGGCCTCGAAATCAGAAATCAAGATCGCCTTAGCTCCGGGCAAATCACTCAAGCGCCTCGAACTGCTTGTCCGTGGATTCGAATTCCGGATCGCTGTGGTGGACAACTTTCGGCGAAGCGCTCTTGAATGGCTCCTCGGACGGAATGCGTTCCAGCCAGCGCTGTTCGGAAAGCTTTTCGTGCGACGAAAAATACAGACGGACCAGCAGGCTGACTTTTCCATCGGCGACTGGCGAAGGCTTTTCCTTGGGCGCCTCGCTGGATTTAGCGGATGCTGTCTTGCCCTTGGCCTTTTCCGCGGCTTTTCCCTTGGATTTCTCGGCAGGCACCGGTTTTGCGGCGGGTTCGGGCTTGGAAGTGCCCACAACAGTCGCGCTCTCGGGACGATCCAGTTTGTACTGCAGCTTTTTGTCGAGGCGGAATGCCTGCCTCCAGCCATCCAGCTTGTGACGGGCCTGCTGCGCCCTTTCCTCGTCCGTGCCAAAATCAAATCGAATATAACTGTGAGCCATAAATCGAGTCTGCGACGCACCGCACGCTAAGTCAAGATAGCGGCAGCGGCAAAAGCCGCTTTGACCACCGCCAAACCGGCGGGTTACCGCGAAAAAGAAAAGCCTCTGTACTAGTCTAATTTAGACTAGTTAGCAGTAGTCTAAATTAGACTAGAAGTTATCTCATAAGCACATACAAGCCGCTGAACGGTTGAAACTTATGGCAAACGGCGTAAATCGAGAACATGGACCTTACCGACGCCCAATGGGCGGTTCTCGAACCGTTGTTTCGTCCCAAACGACGAGCCGATGGGCGAGGGCGACCGTGGCGGGACACGCGCGCGGTACTGAACGGAGTTTTCTGGGTTCTACGCACGAGTGCTCCCTGGCACGATTTGCCATCTCGCTATCCGTCTTATCAAACCTGTCACCGGCGCTTCCAATCCTGGCAGCGCAGCGGGTTGCTGACTCGCTTGCTGCAAAAACTGGCCGAAGATTTACGAGACCGAGGGAAGCTCGATCTGAGCGAATCCTTCATCGACGCCAGCTTCAGCGGCGCGAAAAAAGGGGCTGTGGTGTCGGCCCTACAAAACGCGGCAAAGGCAGCAAAATCATGGCAATCGCAGACGGCCATGGTTTTCCTCTCGCCGTGCACGTGGCCAGCGCTTCGCCTCATGAAACAAAACTCGTCGAACCCACGCTCGACCAGCGATTCCTTGCCCAACCCCCGGAACGAATGATCGGCGACCGCGCTTATGACAGCGATCCGCTGGACCAGCGCATCTACGAACGATACGGCGTGCAACTCATCGCGCCCCACAAATTCGTGCGCGTCGCAGCCGCGACGAAGGACGGGCGTGTCCTGCGCCGCTACCGGCGTCGGTGGAAAGTGGAACGTCTGTTCGCCTGGCTTCATAACTTTCGGCGTACCGTCATTCGCTGGGAGTACTACCCAGAAAATTTCCTCGGGATGGTCCAACTCGCTTGCGCCGTCATCCTCCTGAGGCATTTATGAGATGGCTTCTAGTTGTTGCCGACTCTGATTTGGCTTGCAAACTATGGCGTCTCACGCTATAGTGACCGACAGCACCTGTGCCACATGGAAGCTGCGCGTCAAAATCGCCGCCGTTCGATCTCCGCAAGCATCTGCTTGCTCATGGTTGTTTTGCTTTACGCGCCTTTCGCTGGGGCTGCATGGGCGTCGTACCAGATGGCGTGCTGCACGTCCGGTCAATGCCCGATTGCCGCGCATCATCACCACAAAGCTCCCGCGGCGCCTGCGAATCCCATGGATTGCGGGCACGACATGTCGGGAATGATGGCCTGCGCCATGTCTTGCTGTCACGATTCTGACCGTTCGCAGTTTACCTCGATTGCTTTCGTTCTTCCTCCGCCCGTAGCGTCAGCAGCGGTGGCGGCCATCGAGTTGCCGATCGAGTTTGCCAAGCCCCTGGATTTCCCGCGCTCCATCGAACCTCTCTTCCCTCCTCCTCGATTCGTCTCCGCGGCCGCCTGACGCGCCGCCGTTTCTCTCTTCACGTTCGCTGATCAACCCACGCCGCGGATTTGGCTGCCGCGCGACTCATCCACTTTAGGAGAAGAGTTCTCATGCGTAAAGCATTGTGGTTTGCACTTTTATTTTTCCCGTTCGCCAGCACGGCTCTTGCCACGGTCTTTGGCACCGTGCGCGGCATTGTCCACGATCCTCAGCACCGCCCGGTATCCGGCATTCTGGTTGATTTGAAGGCGCGCGCATCGGAGTTCACGTTGAATACGCGCACGGACGATGCGGGGCAATTCCACTTTGATGCTGTTCCCCTTGGCGAATACACGGTCACGGTCTCTGATGGAAACTTCGTTGCGGACCCACAGAGCGTCGGGGTACTTTCGGGGACGGCGCCGATCTTGCATTTTGAGCTGCGCCTTCCCAGCCAGAACCAGACCGTCGTCGTCTCCGCCGACGCCGCACAGACGGAAACCGTCACGCCGACGACTCTCGTCGACCGCATGCAAATTCAGGAAACGCCCGGGGCCGCGCGGACCAACAGCCTCGCGATGATCACCGACTACGTCCCGGGAGCGTATTACACGCACGACCAGCTCCACGTCCGCGGCGGCCATCAGGTAAGCTGGCTCATTGATGGCGTCGCGATCCCCAACACCAACATCGCCAGCAATCTCGGCCCGCAGATCGATCCCAAGGACATTGATACCGTGGAGACGCAGCGCGGCAGCTATTCTGCCGACTACGGCGACCGCACCTACGGCGTGTTCAACGTGGCTCCGCGCACTGGATTCGAGCGCAACAACGAGGCGGAACTCGTTCTTTCCGCCGGAAACTTTTATCAAACGGACGACCAGCTCAACTTCGGTGGGCACAGCAATCGCTTCGCCTATTACGCCAGTCTCAGCGGCAATCGCACCAATCTCGGATTACAAACTCCAACCTCCGCGGTCGCCCACGACGCTGCTAACGGCTTGGGCGGCTTTACTTCACTCATCTTCAACTTGGACCCGCAGGATCAGTTGCGCTTCGTCGCTCAAGCGCGTCGCGATTTTTATCAGGTGCCGATTGATCCGAGCGATACGACCACGTTTCTGCGCGATGCCAATCGCGAAAACGATTCTTTCGCCGCTTTCTCCTGGGTTCGCACCTTCAGTCCAGGGCTGCTGCTGACTGTCTCACCGTTCTTCCACTACAACAGCGCCAACTACCGGAGCAATGCGAACGACATGCCCAGTGCGGCCACGCAAGACCGCTCCTCGAAATACGAAGGCGGGCAGGCAAACGTCTCTTGGATCAAAGGGCGCAACAACGCGCGCGTCGGTCTCTACAGCTTTGCGCAGCAGGACGATCAGTTTTTCCACGTGGTTTATAACGACATGAGCGGCACAGTCATCTCGCCACTGGCGCAAAATCCAAACGGCAGTCTGGTTGCCGCATTTGTCGAAGACCAATTCAAGCCCACTTCTTGGCTGACGCTCAACGGCGGGTTGCGTCAGACTCATTTTTCCGGCGGTGTGGTTGAAAATGCCACGAGTCCCCGCGCAGGCGCTTCCGTGCGAATCCCCAAGCTGAATTGGGTGTTTCGTGGCTTTTACGGTCGTTTCTATCAGGCGCCGCCCCTGGGCACGCTATCTGGGCCTGCGTTAAATGACATCCAAACCCAGCAGGGGCTTGATTTCGTGCCCCTGCATGGCGAGCGGGACGAAGAGCATCAATTCGGAGTCACCATTCCCTTCAAGGGCTGGACCCTCGATGCCGACAACTTTCTGACTCGCGCCACCAACTTCTTCGACCACAACAGCCTGAATAATTCCAATGTCTTCTTCCCCGTTACCGTGCAGGGCGCGCGAATCAATGGCTGGGAGCTGACACTGCGTTCGCCACGGCTCCGCAACCGCGCCCAGTTCTATCTCACCTATTCCAATCAGCTCGCTCTGGGCCGCGGCTGCATCGTCGGCGGCCTGATAGGTCCTTGCCCCGTTCCGCCACCGGGATATTTCTTTCTCGACCACGACCAGCGCGACACCCTGCATCTCGGCGGGCAGTACACGCTTCCCTGGCGCGCCTACTTCTCAACCGACGTCTACTACGCTTCGGGATTCTCCAACAGCAATTCAAACATTTTCGGCGATCATCTCCAGCCGCACACCACCTTCGATCTTTCACTGGGTAAGAGTTTCGGCGAGCGATTCTCCGTTAACGTGCAAGGAATCAACGTCGCCAACCGCCGCGTACTGCTCGACGACAGCTTTACCTTTGGCGGCACCCACTACCTGAATCCGCGCGAAATTTTTGTCCAAGTGCGGTACCGTTTTCACTACTGAATTTCCTGGGTTGATGGAGCGAATTTGCGTCTTGCGTTGTACCCCCCACCCCCCATCAATTTGCATGAATATCAAAGGAAAGGACTTACAAAATTTGCAATTCGTAAGTCGTTGATTCTAAAGAGTGCGTTTTGGGTTGCTTAGGGGTAGCAAAAGCCAAAATGGCTGCTGGAAAAAGAAAAGCGGGAGCAAGCTCCCGCACTCCAAGCCGAAGTTATCTACAAAAATAAGTGTATCATGATTTTTGAAAAAGTCAAGGAAAAGTTGCAGGAGACTTGGATTTCGGGCCGCGATACCTGTAACCCTTTATAAATGTTCAGGATTAGCCGGACACCAACGGCCAATCCGAAGTCACGGAGTCACCATGACGCACCAGAAATTTGAGGGCGAGCGCACCCTGATGCGCATCCACATCGGCGAATCCGACAAATGGCACGGAAAACCACTTCACGAAGCCATTGTTGAGATGCTACGCAAGGACGGCTTCTCCGGAGCCACGGTTCTCCGCGGAGTCGGCGGCTACGGCGGCTCGAGCGTCTATCACACCGACAAGCTGCTGCGACTCTCCCAGGATCTGCCCATCATTCTCGAAGTTATCGAATCCACCGAGCGCATCGAACAGATTCTTCCCCGCCTCGACGAAATGGTCGACGGCGGCTTGATCACCCTGGAAAAAGTTCGCGTCATCCTCTATCGCGCCGCCAAGAAATAGCGATGGGGCTTTCTGTAGCAGCATTGCTATCGCCCGCGTGCGCACTACTGCTGCCTACTGTAGATTCCTCTTTGCTTTTCACGTACACTCCGCCAGCGAGGTTGGTGTGAATCAATCCAGGGATAGAGCCCATTACACGCTAGCCGTTTTATTTGCCATCAACCTTCTTAATTTTTACGATCGCCAGATCTTTGGCGCTCTCGCCGAGCCCATTCGCAAGCAATGGGCCTTAACCGACTCGCAGATCGGATGGCTGGCGACCGCCTTCACCCTCCTCTACGCCTTGGTTGGCGTGCCGTTCGGGCGATTGTCCGACCGCTGGAACCGCCCCAAGTTGCTCAGCTTGGGAGTTGCGGCTTGGAGCCTCCTCACCGCCGCCTCTGGAATCGCTTGGAGTTACGGCTCGCTGTTTGTGGCGCGCTTGGGTGTCGGTGTGGGAGAGGCGACTTGCGCTCCAGCTTGTAACTCTCTCATCGGGGACTTGTATCCCGCCGCGCGCCGCTCCCGCGCCCTTTCACTCTTCATGATCGGGCTTCCGCTCGGCGGTTTCCTTGGCTTTTTTGTGAGCGGCCATGTCGCTGCAAGGTACGGATGGAGAATGGCATTCTATATCGCTTGCCTCCCCGGCTTGCTCCTCGCTGTGTTCGCCATGCGCCTGTTCGACGCGCCGCGGGGCGCTGCCGAAAGCTCGCCGTTGGCGGGCCGGCCGCACCAGGGCTCGCCTTACTGGTCGGTTTTGAAGATTCCCACAATCCGCTGGATCATCATCACCGGCGCGCTACATAATTTCAACATGTACGCGATCGTAACCTTTTTACCCGCGTATCTCAGCCGCTATCACTCTCTCGATCTCAAGCAAGCCAATACGCTAGCTGCCATTACATTCAGCGCCGTCGGCATTCCCGGACTTTTGCTGGGCGGCTGGGCCGCTGATCGGATTGCCACAGTCCGCTCGACTGGCCGCCTCTTGCTGTCCTCGGCGTCCATGTTCCTCGCGGCAATATTCATCTACTTGGCCCTCAACGCGTCCCCTGGTCAATTGTTTCTCTTCGGAACATTGATGGGAACGGGCTGCCTGCTATGTTTTCTCTACTATTCCTGTGTCTATGCCACCATTCCTGACATCGTTCCGCCCAGCCTTCGGGGAACCGCCATGGCTCTCTACTTTTTTGCCATGTACTTGCTGGGCGGGAGCTTCGGTCCTGTCCTGACCGGAAAGCTCAGCGATTATTTTGCGCGCCTCGCCATGGCGGAAGCCGGCGCAACCGGCATGAACGAACACTTTCGCGCTCTCGGCCTGCATAGCGCCATGTACGTGATTCCCTTGTGCAGTGTGCTGTTGGCGGCCGTTCTTTTGGGCGCTGCGCGCACCGTTTCGCGCGATATGGGCGAGTTGCAGCTTTGGATGTCGTCCCCGGATGGTCCGCCACCGTCTGTTCCACTGGCGGAGTTGGAAGTTCCTTAGTTCAGAATCGAAGAGTGTTCACGGTTAACTCGTCTGCCATGCCCGAAGCTTCTCAAGGCAATTCCTGGCTCAACCGCACAGTTCTAGGCGTTGGCCTCACCAGCCTATTCAGCGACTGGAGCCACGAAACAGCCACGGCCGTGCTGCCCGCGTTCCTCGCGGCAATTGGCGCAGGTCCCGTCTGGCTGGGCGCCATCGAAGGCACCGCCGACGGCCTATCCAGTTTCGCAAAGCTTGCCTCAGGCCATTTCACCGATCGCTTAAAACGCCGAAAGCCGCTTGCCGTCTTTGGTTACGCCTTCACCGCCCTCGCGACGGCGTCCTTCGCCTTCGCAACGCACGCCTATCAAGTGCTTTTCAGCCGCGCCGCCGCGTGGCTGGGTCGGGGAGTGCGTTCGCCGGCGAAGAAAGCTCTGCTTGCCGCAGACGTTCCGCCCGGCGCCTATGGTCGCGCCTTTGGTCTCGAGCGTCTGATGGACACCGTCGGCGCTATCGCAGGGCCGCTCACGGCACTCTGGCTCCTTGAGGCAACCGGTCATTCTTTCCAAAAAGTTTTTCTTTGGACGCTCCTGCCCGGGCTCACCGCCGTCGCGTGCTTTTGGCTGCTCGTTCGCGAACGCCCGACGGGGCCAAAGCCTCCGCGCTCGTTCCTCCTGAGCCTCAAAGCTCTGCCGCCATCGTTCCGGCGCCTGCTGATGGCCGTCGGCATTTTCGGCGCGGGCGATTTCTCGCACTCGCTCCTGATTCTCTACGCCACGCGCATGCTCACGCCTGTCCACGGCGCGGCGCGCTCCGCCAGTATCGCTGTCGGCTTCTACACTCTGCATAACGTTTTCTCCGCCAGCTCCGCTTACCTGAGCGGCTGGCTCAGCGATCGCGTCCCCAGCCGCAAAGCCGTACTCGCCGCCGGCTACGCCCTTGCCGGACTCACGGCGATTCTCCTTTGCACGGGAACAAATTCCCTTTGGCTACTCGCTCTGATTTTTGTCCTGGCGGGTCTTTACGTCGGAACGGAAGAACCACTCGAAGACTCCCTCGCCGCCGAACTCGTCCCCAAGGAACAGCACGGCATGGCTTTCGGCACGCTCGCCGCTGTCAATGCCGTGGGCGATTTCCTCTCGAGCCTCCTCGTCGGCTTCTTGTGGAGCGCCTTCAACGTTCAGACCGCCTTCACCGCCTCGGCCATCCTCTTCTTCGCCGGCGCTCTGCTCATCCTGCGCCTGCGAACGCAGGCCTGATTTACTCTTGCGCGGTGTTCTGCCTCATGTTAGCGTTGGCGAATAAAAGGCGAATTAAAGAAGGGGACTTTCATGTCGGAATCGCTTGCCGTTCGAAAAGCTGAAACGTCGAATGCCATTGCCGGCGTTCACGAAGTCCTCGACGCCTTTGCCGCCCACGACTACAACGGCGAACTCCTCACCGCCGTGCGCCATTTTCCCGCGCGCGAGGCCCAATGGTCGGACTTCCCTGCCTGGGTACGTCCCGACCTCGTCTCTGCCTACGCGGCCAAAGGCATTCACCGGCTCTACACTCATCAGGCGGACGCAGCGGAGGCAGTCCACGCCGGAAAAAATGTCGTTATTGTCACGCCGACGGCATCCGGAAAAACACTTTGCTACAACCTGCCGGTCTTAAACGCGACGCTTGAGAATTCCGACACGCGCGCGCTGTACCTTTTTCCCACTAAAGCCCTCGCGCAAGACCAGCTCGCCGAGCTCCACGACCTCAACCAGCGTTTGGAAAATCGCTTCGGAGTTTTTACCTATGACGGCGACACGCCCGCCGACGCGCGCCGGTCCATTCGTGAAAAAGGCCACATCGTCCTGACCAATCCGGACATGCTGCACACAGGAATTTTGCCGCATCACACGCGTTGGACGCGCCTGTTCGAAAATTTACGTTACATCGTCCTCGACGAGTTGCACACCTATCGAGGGGTGTTCGGCAGCCACTTGTGCAATGTGTTGCGCCGGCTTCGCCGCATCGCGCGATTCTACGGCCGCGATCCGCAATTTATTTGTTGCTCCGCGACCATCGCAAACCCCGGAGAACTCGCTTCCCGCCTTCTCGAAACCGAAGTCGAAGTCCTCAATTCGAACGGCGCGCCAGCCGCGGAGAAGACTTTCGTCTTTTACAATCCTCCCGTCGTGAATCGCGCGCTGGGCATCCGCCGCAGTTACATCAATGAATCCTCGCGTGTGGCGCAGGAATTTCTGAAACATGACCTGCAAACCATCGTCTTCGCCAACTCGCGCTTGCACACGGAGATTCTTCTCACCTATTTACAGCAAGCGAATCCGCAGCTTCCCGGAAAACCTGAGACCATTCGCGGCTACCGCGGCGGTTACCTGCCGAACGAGCGCCGCGAAATCGAACGCGGCCTGCGCGACGGGAAAATCCACGGCGTGGTTTCCACCAGCGCGCTCGAGCTCGGCATCGACGTCGGCTCGCTCGATACCGTCGTCATGGCCGGATACCCCGGCACCATCGCTGCCACTTGGCAGCGCGCCGGCCGCGCAGGCCGCCGCAGCGGAAGCTCCTGTGCAGTGCTGGTGGCGTCTTCATCGCCTCTCGATCAATTCATCGTTCGCCACCCGGACTATTTTTTCGGCAACACTCCGGAACACGCCTTCATCCAGCCCGACAATCTCGAAATCCTGATCAATCACCTGAAATGCGCCGCGTTTGAATTGCCTATCTCCAGAAACGACAGATTCGGAGATGCCGATCTTCCTGATTTGTGCGCGCGCCTTGCTGAAGCCGGTTTTCTGCATTTGGCGGGAGAAAATTATCATTGGACGCAAGAAGCTTATCCTGCCGACACCATCAGCCTGCGCTCGGTCTCCAGCGACAATTTCGTGATCATCGACATCACCGGGGCGCCTACCGTCATCGGCGAAGTGGATTTCCCCAGCGCGTTGGTGTTCCTGCACGAAAAAGCCATCTACATTCACGGCGGCCAGCAGCACCACGTCGAACATCTCGACTTCAAGGAACGCAAAGCCTACGTCAAGCGTGTCGATGTGGACTACTACACCGACGCCGTCCGGTACACGCAGGTTCGCGTCCTTGAAATCGCAGCCACCGAAGAATGCGCGGGCAATAAAGCGTCGGCACACTGCCATTCCCACGGCGATGTCCTAGTCCGCTCCCAAGTTGTTGGGTTCAAGAAAATCAAATTCTTCACGAACGAAAATATCGGCGACGGCAAACTCGAACTCCCCGAAAACGAAATGCACACCACCTCCTATTGGATAACACTCGAACGCTCGCTCCTTGAACCGCTTCCCTTCACAGTGAGCGAGCGCCAAAGCGGCATGTTCGGCCTGCTGCACGCGCTTGAATCTGTTGCCACCCTCCTCCTCATGTGCGACAGCCGCGACCTTGGCACAGCCATCGGAGAGCGCCCTCCCGCTGCCGATTCCGAATGCGCGTCCGACGTTGCAGGAACGCAGCGTGGTGCGCCCCTGCATGGCACGATGGAGAATTTCGCTCCGTCCCGCATGGAAGATGCGATCTCCACCAACCTCAAAGAATTCTTCGAGCCAAATTTGTACTTGTACGACGCTTATCCCGGCGGCATCGGCTTTTCAGAACCTCTCTTTCGAACGCACGAGTTCCTCGTGCAAAAGACACGCGAACTCATCGCTGCGTGCCCCTGCGAACAAGGCTGCCCCTCTTGCGTGGGCCCCGCCGGCGACCTCGCCCCGCGCGCAAAAGAATCCGCCCTCGCTATTCTCGACAGGTTGTGTGCCTGATGTCTGCCGCTGCCGATAAATTCGCAAGACTCGCCGCGCTGAAGCCCACGAAGCCCATGCCGGTGCGGCCCACGGCGATTCGAGCGCCCTCCGAAGAAGACGCCCTCAGCCGCCTCCTTGGCGCTGGCATTGCCAAAAATCATTTCGGCGAGCACCTCTCGGTCCGCAACTGGTTCTCCACTCCGGAATTTGCAGACCCATCCGCCACAACACTCGAACTGCTTTCTCGCACGCGCGATGAATCCATCGCGCGCAAAACGCGCGCCGCGCTGCAAGATCCAGAAAAATGGCTTTTTCTCGATACGGAAACCACCGGGTTGGCGGGAGGCACTGGAACGTACGCTTTTCTGATTGGTGTCGCATGGTGGGATGCGGGCGGTTTGCACGTCGAGCAATTTTTTATGCGCGATTTTGCGGAAGAACATTCGCTGCTGCAGGAATTATGCCAGCGCGTGGCCGAGCGGCCTGTGCTCGTTACTTTCAACGGCAAATCGTTCGATTGGCCGCTGCTTGAGAATCGCTTCGCGATGACGCGCTGCATCGCTACGCCAAAACTCGCAGCGCATCTTGATTTGCTGCATCCCGCGCGCGCGTTGTGGAGGCTCCGCCTCGGTTCGGTGCGGCTGGCGGAGCTCGAGCGCCACGTCCTCGACTCGCCGCGCCTCGGCTGGCATCGCGAGAACGACGTTTCTTCCGCGCTCATCCCGCAATTTTATTTCGACTACTTGCGCGGCGGGCCCGTGGAGCCGCTTGCGGGAGTCGTTCGCCATAATCAAATGGATTTGCGCGGGCTAGCGGCACTCTTCTGCAAAATTAACGAGATGCTTTCTGAAGCACCCCATGCCACGAACGAAATCGACAGCCTCGATCTCTTCGGGCTGTCGCGATTTCTGCAGCGGCGCGGCGAACAGGATCGCGCGCACTCCGCGTGCACACAAGCCCTGGCGATCGGGCTGCCGGCGGAAATCCGCCCCAAAGCGCGCCACGAACTTGCGCTGATGGCCAAGCGCCGCGGCGAACACGCGAGAGCCGCCGAGATTTGGCTGGAAATCGTTGCCGATGCGCGCGATGGCGTTCAGGCCTGCGAGCAACTGACGATTTACTACGAGCGCCACGCCAAGGACCGGATCAAAGCCGCGCAATTTGCCAACCTGGCGATTGCCACTCTGCGGCGGCAGCGCGCCGATTCGCGCGACCCATTTCTCACGGCGCGATATGCGCGCCTGGAGCAAAAGCTCCTGCATCGCCTGGCGCGGCTGGAGAAAAAATCGCGGCCGTCTTCTTCGTCACGGCCCCGAGGCGCTCCGGTGGCTGCGGCGGCAAAGGCCAATTCAGTTCTTTGGTGAATGCGTCGAAGGTCTTGCGTGTTGCGCCTTCCATGGTCACGCACTCGGTTCCCAAACAATCTAGGAACACGCCGCCATCGGGGGTTTCAAAAGAAAAAAAGTTCGGCCGGCGGAGCAAGTTTGAGCGCTCGGGGTATTTCTTCTCGAGCGCTTCTGAATATTGTCCAAAGAAGCGCACCGCGTGCTCATCGCTGTCCAGGTGCAAGCGGGTCACCAGGACAAGCTTCTTAGCCTGTTTCTCCTCAAAGACGGCGTAGCGGTCGCCATCCCACGCTGATGCCAGCGTCTTGGCCCGGTCGTCATCGAGGAACTGCTTCAAGACTTCCTTCCAGCCGTACTCACCCATGATGTTCTCGTCGAGCTTTGACCAGTTGCCGCCGAACAATTTCTCGAGCCGCGGAAGAGCGACAGTCGTGGGAATCTTTCCAGAGCGGTAAAGCGCCGGATGCAGGATCTGCTGCGTGGAAACGGGCGGCGTCTCAAACACGCCTGGCAGCGCGGCCCATCCCTTATTCTTCAAGATGGCGGCCGAGAACGAAAGTCCGCCGATGTAGGGAAAGATCAACGTGTCCTTAAGGAACGGCGGCGCTTTTTGCAAAGTCGGAGTGCTGCCCAGGTCCCCGATCAACATCCCCGGATCGAAATCCGGCAAATCTTTCAAGGAACGGCCCGAACTAAACATCAGGTAATCGACCATGGCAGCCATGGCGCTGCCCTCGAGCACCGCATCGCGCGCCAGCTCGGCATCTTCATTGGGCCGGGCTGCCTTTAGCCACGCTTCAATCTGAAAATGCTGATCTTCGAGCGCATGCGTCAATTCATGAGCCATCACCATGCGCTGGTCGGCCAGCGGGCTCCAGTCCGCGATGTAGAATTCGCGAGCCTTGGGGTCGTAGAGCCCTTCAACCTGCTCCGTAAGCACGTTGACCATGAAGGCATCGAGATCGAAGCCCTTGGGAAGCAAGCCAAAGGCTTCCGCGCTGCGCTGGTCGGCGTAGCGTTCGGCGGCATTCTTCTCTTCGTTCATTTGCTTGATGACGTAAGCGCGGATTTCCTCGCGAGAACGCAGCGATTTTTTCAGCGGCGTCATCAATTTCAGGCCGGTGATTTGGCTCATCTGGCCAAGAACTTCGTCGGCGGCAGCAATAAAATCGGCATCCGTGGCAGCCTTGAAATCCGCGCGAGGCGGAGCGACAGCCGCTTCCTGTGCGTGGGCGGCGCCACCGAGGAAAAGGGCAAGGCCCAAGAATAGTGCGCCCGGTCGGGGAAAATTGCGTTCCAGGTAAAAGGTCATATCGTTTTCAGAATAGCAGAATCCGGATTGGCGCGTCTGCCAAGGCACTGGAACTAGTGAGGGCGAGTAACGAGCATCGAACGCAGTTACGGAATAACCTTGCCACAGATGCTCAGAGCGGTTAAATACAGCACATAAAGGCGAGGCCGCGTACCGCATACGAGCAAAGTTTCATCGGAGAATAAGGCGGCGTCGATTTCGTGTTCCGAAAACTTAACAGTATGGTAATTCTGTTGTACCCTGCTCTTGGGAACCTCGCTCAGCTCCCGAGGAATTGATGCTGCCAGGCCTTCGTCTGCGTCAAGCTCGCGAACGACTAGGACTAACCTATAGGGATGTGGAGCGCGCCAGCTACGAATTGGCGGCGCGCCGGGGGCGTCCGGACTTCATTCTGCACATCAGCCGGCTGGCCGATATTGAAAACCACGGAGTTGTGCCAGGATTACACAAACTGTATACCCTGGCGGCCACCTACCGGTTGAATCCGCTGGAGATTTTTGGCTGGTATGATGTGCCCTTCGAAGAGTGTTTTCATGATGGAACATCATTTCCGGTGTCCCGCACGCATCTGATGGCGGCGCCGACATCGCTGCGGATACCGATGAAATTTGATCCGGCATTCGATCCGCAGCGAACGGCGTTTCTGTCACGCATGGTGGAAAAGTGGGGCAATTTTGAGGGCGTGCTCACGAACGGGCACAGTCATCACTTCTACGGATATATCGGTATGTCCGACCGGCGAATGATGCCGCTGTTACGTCCCGGGAGCATCGTGCTCGTGGATGGATCGGTACGGGCGATCGACGATGGCGATTGGACGACCGAGCACGATCGGCCGATGTATTTCGTCGAAGTGCGCGATGGATACCGTTGCGGGTGGTTTCATCAGGCGGGCTCGCGGCTCGTGATGCAACCGCACCCCTTATCGCATTGCTTGCCGGAGATGTGGCGCGTTCCGGATGAGGCGGAAATCGTGGGGCGCGTGACGGGCGTGGTTACGCGTCTGAATGGGCCGGAGCATTCTCCTTATCGAGAATCTCCAGAAGAGCGCGGAGATTCGAGAAAAAAAGTTCCTTGAGATAATCCGGCACCGCTTCCGGCACAAGGACGCGGTAAGATTCGATGCGGCGCCAGTGTGAAGCAGCGCCAGACAATCCACCTTCCATGCTGGCGAGGCAGGCGCGCAGATCCTCCTGCTGGGTGGAGAGCGGCGATTCCAGTATCCGCTCGAAAATCTGTTCATGACAAAGCTGCAAGGCCTGCTGAATAGCCTCCTCTGGATAAAGTGCGGAAAGGCCTGCGTGTTCATATCGCCCACTGGAGAGATCCCGCAAGGAAGCGAGGTAGGACAACCGGGCGAATAGCCCGGGAATACCCGCTAGTGTTGTCTGTGTAAAGTCTTGTATGACCCTGCGGTTTTGCTGAAGCTGCGTGAGCATTCTCATGCGGCTCTCTGTTCCGCATTCGGAACATTTTCAATCACAGAAAGCGGCCAAAACTGCCCCTCCTCATGATGCCCTCGAGGAGGGTCACACCCTTGAAAAAAATAGCACTTGCCACGGCAGTTTTTGCCTTAGCCATTTTGATGGTACTGCCTGTTGTGCGGTCCGTCAACCTCTCAGCCGGTAAACCCATTACGATCGATCGGACGGTGTACGCCGATGGTTGGCCTTTGCCGCCACCGATTCCACCAAAACCACCGTCAGCAAATGCAAGCACGCTCGTGGCAGACGGTTGGCCTCTGCCTCCGCCGATTCCACCACAACCAACGTCAGCAAATGTAAATACACTCGTGGCAGACGGCTGGCCCCTGCCTCCGCCAATTCCGCCGCAACCAACGTCAGCAAATGTAAATACACTCGTGGCAGACGGCTGGCCCCTGCCTCCGCCAATTCCGCCGCAACAAGGCCAGATGCTGGCCTAAGGAGTTTTTAATGTTTCCGACGGCCGGAATCGTTCCGGTCGTTCCAGTACGGGCAGACTATCCCCGGGCGCATACTGACTATTTACCTTGCCGTTTTAGAAATGTTAGTATGCGCCCGGAATGGATGAGATCGTTACTTTCGAGCGCGCGCTTTTATGGCTCACCGTCTTCCTTAACGGAGGATTGCTCGTTTCGCTTCTGTATCGCAAGAACCACCGGGTAGTTCCCTTCTTCTTTGCCTATGCCTTTCTTAACTTACTGCAAGGCTTCGTCCTTTTCGGGAGTTACTGGATTTGGGGATTTGCCTCACCACTTTCTAATCGCATCGCATGGGCCACGCAGGGCCTTGTGATCATTTTCAGGGCACTGGCGGTGGCAGAAATCTGCCGTCGCGTGCTGGGGAAATATCGAGGCATCTGGGCACTGGCGTGGCGCATGCTTGTCGCAACGGCTGCTGTCGTCCTGCTTTACTCCTGGGCAGTTGCCAAAGGCAGCTGGCAGTTTGCGGTGTTGAACTCCGATCGCGGCTTGGAGTTGGCGATCGCCAGCGTGATCGTCATCTTCTTTCTGTTCACTTATCACTATGAGGTGACGATGGAGACCGCGGTGCGCACGCTCACCATCGGCTTCTTCCTCTATTCATGTTTTTTTGTCCTGAACGACACGGTTTTGGAAGGCTGGAGTCACAAGTATTCGACGCTATGGAACCTCCTCGGAGCTTTAGCCTTTGTGGCGAGCCTGATGCTTTGGAATTGGGCGTTATGGCGAAGGCTACCTGAGAATGCATTTGAACCGGAAATGCTCTCCAATGGCATTTACCGCACTCTCGCGCCTGAGATTAACAATCGTTTGAAGGCGCTCAATGAGCAGTTGGAACATTTCTGTCGTGCGCAAAGGAATCGATCTTGAGTTTGCTTTTATACTCTTTCTTCGCACTCATCGGGCTGCTCCTGCTTCTCTTTGCCTGGTCGGTTCGAAGCCCAAAACGGCCCGCACGGCGTTCCTCAAGCGTTGGCGCCGTTGGTGAATGTGAGCACAAGCATGTCACCTACCTGCCGCAAATCCGGCAGACGTTCTCGAAGGCAGACTATGAGTTTCTCTCGAAGAACGCGCCGCCAGGTGTGTTGCGCCGAGTCCACCGGGAGCGCCGGCGTGTCGCTCTCGCGTATCTGGAAGCGTTGCGCGACGATTTCCAGAGCCTCTTGCAGATGGCGCGAGTGATTGCAGTGCTCTCTCCGGAGTTGGAAGCGGTTCACGAATTTGAGAGGCTGCGCCTCACGGCAAAGTTTACATGCCAATACCAGATGATTCGATGGAAGCTGCTGGGGGGTGCGGCCCCAGTGCCGCAGTTGAGCGGATTGAGCGACTTTGTCAGCGGGTTGAGTGTTCGGATGGAAGCGGCAATGAAAGAACTCGGGGAACGCGCGGCCGTTGCAGCGGCGTTAGCTTCATCGATGAATCGCCGCGGCTTGGACGCAGGTTAGAAGCAATTCGTCCACTGCCGCGAGGAGATCGGTGGCCTTGAACGGCTTCTGAAGAATCTGACGGCCTTTCCCGGCGATGTGCTCGCCTGCATCTTCGGAGGGCGCAACGGCGCACATCCAGATCAATCTTTGGCTAAGCCCGGGTTTGTGCTGGGCGAGCCATTCACGCAACGCACCGCCGTTTGCGCCGTCAGAAACATGCAGATCTGCAACGACCAGATCGAAGTCCTCTTTTTCAATCAGCTCACAGGCTTCATGCATGTTTCTGGCCGTCTGCACACGATGATCGCGGGCGCGCAAAATCGTCCCGACTGCTTCCAACACGGAATCATCGTAATCCACCAGCAGGATTCGTCCATTTTTCACAGCAGCGGCCCCCTGACCCGGGGAAGAGAAGCTCGGTGATGCCGTGGGTTGATGAGGCAACTCGATGGTAAACGACGCGCCACGAGTCAGGACATTCCTTACTCGAATGGTTCCCCCATGCTCAGTGATGATTCCATAGCAAATACTGAGACCTAGACCGGTTCCTTTGCCGACCGGTTTTGTAGTGTAGAAAGGATCGAAAACGCGCGAGGCATCTTTCACTCCCGGTCCACTGTCCGTGAACTCGATGTATAGCCGATCGCCATCAAACGCGGTGCGCACCCAGAGATCGCCTTCGGCCGAATGTTCCAGGATAGCGTCGACCGCGTTGTTCACCATGTTCAGAAAGACCTGTTGGAGCTGGTGCGGATCGGCGGAGGTCACGGGGAAATTCTCCGCCAAGTCCAGATGGACACGGATGTTGTGCATGCGCAAGTCATAATCACGCAGCGCCAAAGTCTCCTCGAGAGCCTGATTAATCTGCACAGGGACACGCTCCGGCTTGTGCTGGCGCGCAAAGCTTAGGAGATTCTGCACGATGCGGTGAGTTCGTTGCGCTTGCTTGTAAAGCTTGTCGGCATACTCGATTCCCTGGGATCCCATCTGCCCGCTGGAGGTCAACAATTGGCTGTATCCGAGTATGGCAGTAAGCGGGTTGTTCAGTTCGTGGGCGACGCCGGAGATCAGCTGCCCGACCGCTGCCAGCTTCTCACTGTGGAGCAACTGTTCCTGGGTACGGCGCAGGTTTTCGTAGGCCTGGCGAGCTTCTTCATAGAGATTCGAGCGTTCGATGGCGCTGGAAATCTGGCTGCCCACAGCAATGAGCAAGTTCACGTCGGCCGGAGAAAACTCCCGCGCCGTGCGGCTACCGACGACCAGGCCGCCGATAACGGTGTCTTTGGACCACAAAACGACGACGTATGCCGCAAGCAGCTCTTCGCGTGCCTGGATGTCGTGGAAAATCCGGGGCAGTGCCAAGCCTTGCACGGAAAGAAACGTCGCGTGCGCAGCCTTAATGTTCTGCATCAACTCCGGCTTAACAGAGACGGGCGGAAAATTCTTTGAGAATTCCGAACGGTGTCCCACCGCCACCACGCGCCGCAACTCGGTGCCCTCCTGTTCGAACAGGTAGAGCGAGGCCGTGTCCAGACTGAAAAGGTCGGCCATCTGACTTAGCGTACGATGCAGCGAATCGCTGAGGTCCAGCGATTCCGTCAGCGTCTGCCCGATCGAATTCAACACTAGGAGCTCGCGATTGCGCCGCCGGATTTCGGATTCGGCCTGCTTGCGCTCGGTAATGTCCAGCAAGAATCCCTGATACGCTGAAACGTTGCCCGCCGCGTCCTTGATTGCAATCGAGGACTCCAGCATGGTGCGTATTTCGCCGTCCTTGCGCTTCATTTCGAATTCGAAGTCGGCCACCGTGCCGTGCTGCTGCAAGAGTCGCTTGAGCCTTTCGCGATCCGAGCTATTGGCGTAGAACGCTGTGGGAATGTCCACCGTCAGCAGCTCATCGCGGTTTTCATAGCCGGTCATTCGAAGAAGCGCATCGTTAAAATCCAGGAATCGTCCCTGGGGCGTGGAGATAAACACCCCTTCCTGAACGCTGGACACCAAGGTGCGGTACTTTTCCTCCGCGCGCTTTCGATCCGTGATGTCTTTCAAAACGTGTACCGTTCCGAGCTGCAATCCACTCGGATCCGTAAACGTCGAATTGGAAGCCAGGAAATAGCCGGGCAGCCACGGGTCAGGTTCATCGCCTTCTCCGCCGACTCCCTCGCAGTATGGGCAAATCTTGTAACTGGCGTTTTGAACCGGGAGGAGTTGATGGACACTGCGGCCATTAAGAGCGCCCGCCTCGCGCCCCAGAAGTTGGCTCAGCCTCTGATTGCCGCGCAGAATGCGCCCGCCGCGGTCGTGGACAAGAATCGGGTCGCCAATCGAATCGAATGTGTACTCCCATTGACGCTGCACGGCGGTGACTTGTTCAAGCAGACGCACGTTCTGTAAGGTCAAGCGGAGCAAGTTAGCGATGTTGACTAGATAGGCCAACTCATCCGGGTGATACCGCCCTTGGCGCGTGGAACCAACGGCGATGGCTCCCAATGGCCCTTGCTTGCCTGGAAGCGGCAGAATAACCAGCCTCGCCAACCCGGCTTCGTCCGCTCTTTTTCGAGCCGTGGGATCCCACTCCTCATAGGACTCCAGAAACTGGCGATCTCCGCTCATTAGGCGTTGTGCCCACGGCTCCATTGATGAGAGTCGGGCGTACCGGGTCAGGTAGCCCTTGTCAAATCCCACTGATGCGCGAGCCACCATCTGTGCCGAATTTCCTTCGCCTTCTTTCAGGCGCACGATGCCGTGTGTCGCCCCAAGACTTTCGACCAGATGAGACAGCACTTGGTCAATCACTTCCTGGACGGAAAGCGTCTGTGTGCTCGCCGCCGTCAAGAGCGTCAGCCGGCGCATCTTGTCATTCAATTCTTCGCTGCGTGTGCGCGCACCTTCCAGAACCACCACCACCATGGCGATTCCCAGTGCCACTCCCAGGAGATGGTCGAACGCGACGCGCAGCAGAAAGAGGGGACTGACCAGCCACAGCGGATAGTCCATCCCATGCAATCCCTTTAACAAAAAAATCCCTGCAAGAAGTTGCGCGCCGTGGCTGTGGTGCGACATCTTCGCATTCCACATCATCCCGCCAGCAACCAGGCAAATCGCGGTTTCGATAATGGCCGTTTCCCAATGAAGAGACGCAACCCGTTGCGGGCCCCTTCGTTCAATGGAGTAGATGACCACCAGGATTAAGCCGGTCCACGGGATCGGCGACCATATTCGCCGCTCAGGGGCCGCCGCGAGGTGCAATACAGCTACCAAGAAGAGAATTAAAGCGGCGGCTTGCACCAAAACGCTCGTCAGATGCAGTCCTGGAAGCGGACGAATCAGCAGCGCCACTTCGCATAACGAAGAGAAAGCAAAGAAACACCACCCGATAAGCCAAAAACGGAAATATCCCCCCGGTCGATCACTGCGGAATAGAAGAAAGAGGACCAACAAAATGAGAGAGGCAGTCGCTTCGAAGAATGCGATCCCAAGCAACCCTTGATTCTGCAGCAGCATGTGCCCCGCTCCCGGGCTGGGAATGCCGTCACTGCGGTGCTCGTGCTGCCGCAAAGCTTGCTTCGGACGGCGGGAAACTCTGACTGATGACCCTTCACTGACGCTAACACGCTATTTTCTGACTGGGCAAGAGCATCCCCATTTATGTGTGCCGTCACATATAATGCCTAGTGGGGGCAAACCATTGGAGATGGAAAACATACTCGTCGTGGACGATGAGGAGGCGATTCGAGAGGTCGTTTCGACCATGCTTGAATCAAAAGGCTATCACTGCACGGCCGTACACAACGGCCGCGTTGCGCAGGACCAGGTCAAAAAGGCAACTCCCGACCTTGTCTTGAGCGACATGATTATGCCGGAGATGGACGGCATCCGGTTGCTGGAATGGATGCGGCAATACGATCCGGAAGTGCCGGTGATCATGGTTACAGCGATTCATGACATTTCCACGGCCCTCGAAGCGATTCGCCGCGGGGCCTATGATTACATCCTGAAGCCGTTCGAGAAGGATCAGCTCTTTTTGGGCGTTGGGCGCGCACTGCAACACCGCCGGCTGATCATCGAAAACCGAAACTACCAGCGCAACCTTGAACAACTGGTCGAGGAGCGCACCGCGCAGCTCACCGCCAAGCACGTGGAACTCGAGCAGTCCTACGACGACACGCTTGAGGCCCTCGGCAGCGCCCTGGACTTGAAGGATGCCGAAACCGAAGGCCACTGCCAGCGCGTTACCGCCTTTTGTATATCCATCGCGAGATGCATGCCCGTGCCAGACGCGTATCTGCCCATTCTGGCGCGTGCCGCTTTCCTCCACGATATTGGCAAGATGGCTATCCCAGACAGCATCCTGCGCAAGCCCGGCCCCCTCGATGAAGCGGAAAAAAGGAAAATGCGCGAACACTGCGAAATCGGCTACCACATGCTGATTCGCATCCCGTTTCTGCGCGACGCCGCAGAAATCGTCCTCGCCCACCAGGAGTTCTTTGACGGTTCCGGCTATCCCCGCGGATTGAAGGGTGAGCAAATTCCTCTGGGAGCGCGCATATTTACGGTTGCGGATTCGCTGGATGCCATGATCAGCGACCGTCCTTATCGAAGAGCCCTGCCGATGTCCCACGCCCGCGAAGAGATCAAACGTTGCTCCGGCAGCCAATTTGACCCCAAGGTCGTCGAGGTCTTTTTGACCATTCCGGAAAAACATTGGCTGGACCTACGGGAGAACCTTGGCTCACCGTTCCGCTTGGCCCATTTGAAGAACCTCTAGCGGCGGGTTTCTGACGCCATTCTTCGCCCAATTCGTCGTTGTCGTTCTGTGAGTATGAGAGGGATGCCACCCGACTCCGCGTCCCAGCTTGCTGTGTACTCCTTCCGATGCAGACGCAATCGTGTATCACGCCCTTCACCCCTTGCGCCGCATCGAGCGAGACCGTATGATTCCCACATTATGGCGCTTGTCCCCATCAAGACCGCGTCGGAAACTGGTTACTGCGATTGCATCTGCGGATGCTACGAGCTCGCCAGCCTGCGCGATGAGGACACCGGCAAAGGCTACTGCCCTGCGTGCGCCAAAGACCACCTTGAGCTAAATGCTGGAGCAGGCATCCCCCAGCCAGCTCCCGTACACGTCACTGCCAATTCCTCGAGTAACGCCAAATCGGCAGCGATGCCTTCCCCCGCCGATCCTCCCGGCCGCCTGCGCTGAAAAACCGTCTCGAAACGGCGGATCATTCATCCCACCTAGAAAAAAAGAATAGTCAATCCAGGTAGGCCAACACTCGCTCTATGCCCTGCGAAAAGTTTTCTTCGGCCGTGATGAGGCTCACGACGAGATAACCACCCGATGGAAAATCGTAAAAGAGGCCCGGATGGGCGTACACGCCGTATGTATGCAGTAGTCCGATCGCCAGCTCCTCATCGGAGTGCGTCACAGGGACTCGCACGACGGCACACCAACCGCCTTCCACCGCCAGGCGGCTGCAAACCCTATGCGATGCCAACTGGCGGTCGAGCTCTGCTAGATTTCGCCGCACGCGCGATATCACCTGTTTCTGGAAAACGTGGCGCTGTTCGAGAAATCCCGGGATCGCTAATTGCACGGGCGCGTTCACGGAGAGATACGTGTCCGCAATGACTTCAAGCCGCGCCAGCGCTTCGCTTTTCCATTGTTGCTGCCCGCTGGCAATCAACCAAGCCGCCTTCATCTGCGGGAGCCCGCAAATCTTTGATAGGCCGCTCAATGTGAATGTCGGCGCGCCACGGTCCGCCGCGAAGCTCGCGGGGCGATTCTCCTCGAGGGCGAAATCGAGGAACACTTCATCGGCGATGATAGCCATCTCTCGTGCGGAACAAATTGCATTCAACTTTGACCTCTCCGCCTGTTTTGCGAAATGCCCCGTCGGATTATTGGGATGCACGACGATGAGCCCGCGTGTGCGCGGCGTGATGGCCCGCTCCAGCGCATGAAAATCGATCTGCCACCCGTGGTCGTACAGGAGCGGATAGCGGACCAGGCTGACGTCTTGTATGTCCGCCAGAAAATCGAACAGTGGATAGCTGGGCGATGGAATCAGGAGTTCGTCGCCCGGATTGCAAAGCGTTCGAAACACGTAGGAATACGCTTCGCTGGTGCTTGTGGTGAGAATAATGTCCTCAGCCGAAACGTCGTCGTTCCACGCAGCATAATAGCCCGCGACAGAGCGGCGGGCGGACTCCAGCCCCCTCGGATTGGGTTCATAAGAAAGCGCCGCCGGATTCCTCAACGCATCAAGGATCACGGCGCTATCGTATTCGAATCCGCACTCCGTGGGATTGGAGCCCGTCAAATCGATCAACGGTTTTCCGACCGCGCGATGCATCGCCAGCGCTACGCTCAGCCGGTTCGGCGTCAAATCCCAATTGGTGCGTTTTGCAAACATTTTGAAGCCGCATCATTATACGGGCACAGCGGTATTTGTAGTGGCGGGTCTTCAGACCAGCGTTTTTGCTTTCGTTGTCGGGCCACTCGCCGCGGCGAGCGCCTTCCTCAAGCCAGCTTGCAGTCCTGCCGCGCCCGAACCTAAAACCCAATTAACGTATACTGGACGCGCACCGAAGCTATGACCTTACATCCTCAGATTCCCTCGACCTTTGATCCTGTGCCCGAGCTCGATCTTGCCGCACAGTACGCCTCCATCGGCAGTGAAATTCGAACCGCCGTCGAGCGCGTGATGGCCTCACAACAATTTGTCCTGGGGCGCGAAGGCGCCGCGCTGGAAGAAGAAATCGCCAAACTCTGCGGCGTCGGTCACGGTGTCGGAGTTGCTTCCGGAACGGATGCGCTGATCTTGGCGTCGCGCGCGTGCGGTGTTCAGACTGGTGACGAAGTCCTCCTCCCGTCGTTCACATTTGTGGCCACGGGAAGCGCCGTCAGCGCTCTTGGCGCAAAGCCCGTTTTCGCTGACATCCGGCCGGATACCTACAATATCGATCCCTCCGAGCTCGGGCGCCGCGTAACGCCGCGAACTCGCGCCATCGTCGTCGTCCATCTCTACGGCCTCTCAGCGGACATGGATCCTATCCTCGCATTTGCAAAAGCGCGCAAGTTGCCGGTCATCGAGGACAACGCGCAGGCCATCGGCGCATCCTACAAAGGCCGGCACACTGGCTCTTTCGGCGACGCCGCGTGCCTCAGTTTCTATCCCACGAAAAATTTGGGCGCCTACGGCGACGCGGGAATGGTCGTGACGAATTCAGCGGGATTAGCCGGTCGCATTCGAACGCTGCGCAATCATGGCCAGGCGGAAAAATATCTGAGCAGCGAGCCGGGCTGGAACAGCCGGCTCGATGAAATGCAGGCCGCCATTTTGCGCGTCAAGTTGCGCCATCTTTCGAATTGGCGGCGCGCCCGCCAGTCGCACGCCGCCGAATACAACCGCCTTCTTTCTCAGATCCCTGGCGTCATGCCCCCGCTCGCGCCCGAAGCGTACGAACACGTCTACCACCAGTACACCATTCGCATCGAACAGCGCGATGCTCTCCGCAAATTCTTGAGCAAGCGAAAAATCGGCAGCACCGTCTATTATCCTTACCCGCTGCATCTTCAGCCGCTGTACTCCGCGCTTGGTCACAAGCCCGGTGATTTCCCCCATGCCGAGCGCGCCGCGCAAGAAGTGCTTTCGCTCCCTATGTATCCCGAATTGCGCAAAGAACAAATTGCGCGCGTGGTGGAGACGATTGCGGAATTTCTAAAATGTTAAATTTTCGAATGTTCGAATTTCACTTGCCCAGGTAAAGCAGCGCCAGCAGGAAAACCCAAAGTCCATCCATGAAATGCCAGTAAAAGGAAGCGATTTCCGCGGCCGTTGAACGCGAGACACTTGTCTCTTTAAATTTGCGCGCCAAAACATACAACAGTGCGTAAACTCCACCCAGAAGATGTACTGCATGCGCGCCCGTGAAAATGTAAAAGAAACTGCTGGCCTGATTGCTGGCGATGTAAATGCCTTGCGCCACAAGCTGCCGCCACGCAACCAATTGTCCAGCAACAAATAAAAAGCCTAAGACTGTAGTAAACATCCAAAATTTACGAAATCCCCTCACGTCCGCGAGCGACAGCCTCCGCCGCGCCGCTTCCAGGGTGAAACTGCTCGCGAGAAGGACGCAGGTGTTGGCCCAAAGAACGGGCGGGAGATGCACTGTGACCCACACGCGGCTGCTGCTCCGCAAAACGATAAAAGCGCTCGCCAGGGCCATAAAGAACATCAAAATGGCAACGATGCCAATCGCAATCGCAGTCGAGTAGCGTTTGGGCGACGCCGGCCACTTGCGGCGGCGCTTGCCGTCGTCGCTGCCGCCGTCTCCGTCATCACCTCCGCCGCCGCCGATATCTTCGACGATGATCTCGATGTCCGGAGTTGCGGTTGTGCCCGGCATGGTGATGTTCTCTATTCTCCGAAAACTCTTAACATTACTCGCCGGATTCGCGAGCCTTGACCACCTGCCCTGCAGCGAGGTGCTGCGGCACGAAATCTTCGGCCACTTCCGGCACGCTGAATTCGTAAGCCCCACGATACACCACCGGGTCGCTCGGCCCAAAATCATCGGCGGGCGGCGGCGAAGAAACGGTCCATTCGAGTGTAGTCGCGCGCCATGGGTTGTTTTCCAAAACTCTCTCTCCGCGGAAGAGGCTCCAGAGAAAATTGGCCAGGAAGAGCCCTTGCGAGAGAGCAGTGAGAAGAATGGCGCCGGTTATGAAGTTGCGAATCGAAGAACCGGCCGCGGCGACGGAGGCTAGACCATTTGCAGACGAAACGCGCGAATGCGCCATCAAGCCAAGCCAGTGCATGGGCATGAAGACGCAATAGACGCCGGCAAAGGTCAGCCAGAAATGAATTTTGCCGAGCGACTCGTTCAGCCGGCGGCCAAACATTTTGGGAAACCAAAAAAACAGCGCTCCCAGAATTGCGAATGCGGCCGCCACACCCATGACAAGATGGAAATGGCCGGTGACGAAATCCTCGCTAACGGCCGCACTGGCAAGATCGTGCCGCGCCAGAAAAATTCCCGAGAGTCCGCCGGAGAGAAAAAGAGAGATGAAGCCGAGCGCGAAAAGCATCGCGGTGTTGAGCCGCACGCGCGCATCCCACAACGTCTCGATCCAACTGATCAGCAGGATCGTGGCCGGCACTCCCAGCGAAGAAGCCAGCAGTGAAAAGACTAGGGGTGAGAAAGGATTCATGCCGCTGGAGAACATGTGCTGGCCCCAAACGCAAAACCCGAAAACGCCAACGCCGCACAGTGCGAGAACGACAAAGCGCTCCCGCCAAACCGGCTTGCGGGAAAACGTTGAAATTAAATGCGTGATCAGGCCAAAGCACGGAAGCATAGCGACGTAGACCTCGGCTTGGGCGAAAAACCAGAAGAGTCGCCGCCACAGGACGGGAACCGCGGTGGCGATGGCACCGGCCGGCTGATTGGCGACGAAATTCATCACCGAGAAAAAATGCGTGCTCAAGAGACGATCCGAAAGCAAGCACACGCAGGACGCCAGCAGAATGCTGAAAATCAGCATGCCCAGGATGGCGTTGATGAACCAGGCCCACACGGTCAGGGGCAGCCGAGGCAGCGTCATTCCCTGCCCGCGCAGATCGATGACGGTTACGCTGAAATTGAGCGCGTTGGCAAGTGATGCGGTGCAGAAGATCGCGACACTGACAATCCAGAGCGTGATGGCGGTGTAAGCTGGAATTAAAAACGTGATCGTCAATCCCAGGAACGAGGCTACTGTGGCCCAGAACGCGAGCAGGTTCAGCTTGGGGAAAGCCATTTCGCGCGCCCCAATTTGCAGCGGCAGGAAATAATTCCCGAATCCCGCCTGCGGTGCTGCCGTAAGCACCAGAAAAACCATCAACGAACCATGTAGGGTAGTAAGCGCTGCATATCGCTCCGGCGAATCACCCAGGCCCGAGAAGAACGGCAGATGCGCTCCCGGCCAAACCAAGTGGATGCGCATGACCAGCGACATGGCCATACCAAGAAACACGCTAAACAGCGCCAACCAAAGGTAGTTAAGCCCGATCACTTTGTGGTCAGTGCTGAAAACATAGTGAGACAGAAACCCGCCGTGCGGCGATCCGTCGTGGTTTGTTCCGCTATGGTCTGTAGCCATGTAATTCGAGCTTCCTTGCATGAGCGCAGTACTGTTGCGCCTTCGTGGCGACCTTGCCCAATCCGCGGGACAAATAGAATACATCACCGCGGAAAAGGCAAGCGAACGCGCAGGATTCAACCTTTCGATACGAGGTCAATTCAGTTTTCTGGGTAAGTTTGCTTTGCGGTGGCTACGCTGCACACTGCCCGGCTGAGGAGGGGCCAAGATGGAACAGCGTATGAGTCTAGTCACGCTCGATGTAGCGGATTAGGATGGAAGTATTCGCCTTCCGGACTAACCGGGCGCGACGACGTCCCGTGACAGATGAGCTACCGTCTCACGGGCAAACGGCGTTCCAAATTACACCCTTACTGGGGCTGAGCACAGAATCTTCTCGCTCCGCTTCATGAATAATTCCAACGTCACGGAACACTAGAGACCGGTTCACGGTAGGCAGGGGAAGGAAGCTTCCAACTGTGACGGGTTGCCGTACGCGCAAGGACCTGCAGAGCTCATAGGAGCAGATCAGAATGACCGGAAACGCCATGACCCCAAGTAGGAAAAGTCCAAAGCCCTTCTCATTTTCGTTTCCGAAATCACCGAGAGAAGCATGCACTTGGTTCAGACTGTTAATCTTGTTGGAAGGACGCCCCATGGCTGCGGTGCTACACACGGCAAAAAGTAGGATGGCTAGTAGAAATCGAAGTTGCACTTTCCTCCGCTTCTGTAGGTGGATCGTGCCACCTAATCAAAAGGGCCAGAGGGCGCCCTCTAAATATAGGGTCCGTCGAGATAGTTGAACGCCCGACCCAAAATGGGAGTGAGCGCTCTGACGGCTTATCCTCTTTTCTTTCATATTCTTGCACGCTCCTTTGGATTTTTTTTGGCGCCTGCGGAGATCACCCCTTTTTTGCTTTTGGGTATTTCCGCACTCTTTGCAGAAAACACCCGCGGTGTGTCGGGGACTATCTCGGCTCTAGCGAGCTGCAAGGCGCGGGAGAAGGAAACGGAAGAAGGCGTCGGGATCGGAGTCGAGGCAGACCTGGGTGTTAGGGGGACTGGGGGCGTTGGGTTGGCCCGGGTCGGGGCGCGTAAAACCTTTTTCGTCGACACGGATGTGCATCGGCTCGACGGGGCAGAGAGTGGGGTTGACCAGGAAGGCGATAGTCATGGGATCGAAAAGCGTGGGGGTTTCCTGGCCCCACTGGTGGTAGAGGAGCGTGAGAGCGTCGGTGATCGGAGTTCCCTGGCTAAAGAGGAAGGCGCGCTTGACCTCGTCCATCTTCAGTTGAGTAGAGTCGAGAGGCATGACGAAGAGCGGCACGCCGGCCGCGAAGAGTTTTTGTGCGGAGGGGATGTCGTTGAGGATGTTCCATTCCGGCTGCGGAGGCATGGGACGCCCATAGCCGAGGTCACCGTAGCCGCGCTTGATCGAACCTCCCATCATGATGACACGCTTGAGTTTCCGGAAGGTGGCGGGGTCCTTGTCGATGGCGGCGCCGACGTTCATCAGGGGGCCGATGGCGATCAGCGTGATTTGGCCCGGGTTGCGGCGGATTTGGTCCAGGAGGAAGGCGACGGCGTCGGGGTGGGAGGGCTTGGCGAAGCGGCCGGATTCGGCGTAGCGGCGCTGCGTGAAGGTGCCTCTGGGAGGCATGGGAACGCCAGCCGCTACGGGGATTTCTGTGTGGCCGGCTTCGGCGAGAAAGCGGTCGAGGAGCCTAGCGCGAGTTTCGGTGTCACCGAAAGTAGTTGTAACGCCGAGGATTTGGAGTTCGGGGCTGCGAAGAGCCAGGGCCACGGCGAAAGCATCGTCGATGTCATCGCCGATATCGGTGTCGATTATGACTTTTTCGGGGAGGGCGGAAGACGGAGTGGATTGCGCTGAGCAGACCGGTGAGGCAATTAGAATTGCCAAGATCACGCCGGAAATCACGACCGTTGTGAACTTGGACATGCCCGAACGATCGAGATCACACGGGCGCGCGACTGAATGGGATAAACAAAAACTCATGCGGAAATTTTGGTGCGGTCGAGAGGACTCGAACCTCCACGCCTTGCGGCGCTAGCACCTCAAGCTAGTGCGTCTGCCAGTTCCGCCACGACCGCGATAATATCCATCGTAAAGGCAATGGAGAAGGCTGTCAAACGGGTGGTTGGAAAGTTAGCCGAGCCATGCGGCTGGCTTGAGAAGACCGTCCCTACACAGCCGCTACGGTTTTTTCGGCTGACCCGGAGCTGGTTGCGAAGCAGGTTTCGGGTTGGGTTGCTGTGTCCCGGGCTGCGTCGCAGGAGTTGTTGAAGGACTTGCCGGCGGCTGCGAAGCAGGCTGCGTGCCGGGCTGAGAGGTGGAGGGCGTTGTCGCAGGTGTAGTTGATGGCGTCGTCGTTGGCGTTGCCCCATGAGTTGGCAGAGTTGTGGCGGGGGCGGGCTTGGGCGCCGGTTGCGAAACCTTTTCGAGCACGGAGCTGCCCTGGCCTACGGCTTTATCCGTGCGCAGCACCATGGCGAAAGCGCACAGCATGAACATGACGGCGCACCAGGTGGTGGCCTTTGAAAGCACGTTCGCCGCGCCGCGCGGACCAAAGGCGGTCTGGCTGCCCGCGCCGCCAAAAGCACCGGCAAGGTCGGCCGCTTTGCCGCTCTGAAGTAAGACGACGATAATCAACACAAGACAATTGGCAACGAAAAATGTCCGCAACAACCAGAAAAACCAACGCGAATCGGCCAGTCTCCAGCCCAGAACGATAATTCCAGCGCCGATCAGTAGTGCCACGCCCCACTTCATCCAACCAGGCATTTCGAAACCTCACTCTAAGACTTAAGACTAGAGATTGGCGGGACAAACCCGCCGCTACAACGAATACCGGACCCAAAGGCCGACGTTACTTGAAATTTACGAGCGCAGCGAACGACTTCGGGTCCAGGCTCGCGCCGCCCACCAGCGCGCCATCCAATTCCTCCTGCGCCATCAATCCCTGAATATTGTCGGGCTTGACGCTGCCGCCATAGAGAATTCGGAGGGCGGAGGCGTGGCGAACGGAAAACTTCGCTCCCGCGCAGCGCCGGACCAACCGATGCGCCTCGGCGGCAATTTCCGGGGTCGCCGTGCGATCCGTGCCAATAGCCCAAACCGGCTCGTATGCAATCAGAATACGGGAGAATTCCTCCGGGGTCAACGCGCCAGGGCCACCTGCGAATTGGCGGGTGAGGATCTTTTCCGTAAGGCCAGCGTCACGGTCCTCTTGGGTTTCTCCCAAGCAAACGATGGGAGTGAGGCCGCTTTCCAGAGCGATCAAGGTTTTCTTGGCGACGTTGTCGTCCGTCTCGCGAAAGAGCTTGCGGCGCTCGGAGTGGCCGATAATGACGTAGCGGCAGCCGGCCTCGGCGAGCATGTGGGCGGAAACTTCGCCGGTAAAAGCGCCTTCCTTGCTCCAGGAGACGTTTTGGCCGGCGATGGCGACGGCGGACCCTTTCGCCGATTCGAACGCTGTCGAGATCGCTGTGAATGGCGGCGCTACGACAATGTCACAGTGTTTTGTGTTGGCAACGAGCGGGAGGAATGAGGAGAAAAACGCGCGGGTGTCCGCAAGCGTCTTGTACATTTTCCAGTTGCCGGCAATTACGCGGCGTCGCATGTGAGCCTCCGGAGAAAAGAAAGAAAAAGATAATGCAGAGACGCCCCGACCGGGCCGGGGCAGGCGCCGAACGGAGAGGGTTCGCAGAGAAGAAGGGGAATCATTTGTTGGTGAGGGCTTCGACGCCTGGAAGTTTGCGTCCGCCGAGAAATTCGAGCGAGGCTCCGCCGCCAGTGGAGATGTGAGAAATCTGGTTCGCAACGCCGGATTGATGGACGGCGGCGACGGAATCACCGCCACCGACAATGGAGGTAGCGCCAGCGCTGGTGGCGGCGGCGACAGCCTTAGCTATTTCGAGCGTGCCTTTCGCAAACGCGGGCATTTCGAACACGCCCATGGGGCCATTCCAGACAATGGTTTTGGCTGAAGCAATTTTCTGGCGATAGGTGTCTATCGTTTTGGGGCCGATGTCCAGGCCCATCCAGCCGTCAGGAGTAGATGAAACTGAAACGGTCTGTGTTGCAGTGCCCGGCTTGAATTCGGCGCCAACGACGTGGTCGACGGGGAGTAGTAGAGCGAATTTCCTTTGCTGGGCTTCGGCTCGGAGACGCTTGGCGAGGTCGACCTTGTCGTCTTCGACCAGCGACTTGCCGATGGGCTGGCCTTCGGCCTTGAGAAATGTATAAGCCATGCCGCCGCCGATGAGCATGGCGTCGGCAATTTTCATGAGATTTTCGACGACTTCGATTTTGTCGCTGACTTTCGCGCCGCCAAGAATCGCAACGAAGGGGCGCATTGGATTAGTGACCGCTTTTCCGAGATAGGCCAGCTCCTTTTCCATCAGCAGGCCTGCGGCGGCTTGCTTCACAAAGCGGGTGATGCCGACAACGGAAGCGTGCGCGCGATGCGCGGAACCGAAGGCATCGCAAACGAAAAGGCCGTCGCAGAGCGCGGCGAGCTGTCGCGAAAAAGCTTCGTCGTTTTTTTCTTCCTCGGGATGGAAGCGGACATTTTCAAGAACGAGTACTTCACCGTCGCGCAGGGCTTTGCTTTGGCCTTCGGCGCCGGGGCCGACACAATCGAGCGCAAAGGCCACCGGATTGCCGAGAAGTTCTTGCAGCTTTTTCGCGGCAGGCGTCAGGGAATATTTCAGATCGGGGCCCCCTTTGGGGCGGCCCAGATGCGAAGCAAGAACGAGGCGCGCACCTTTTTGAATCGCAAGGCGTAATGTCGGAAGCGTTTCGCGGATACGGGTGTCGTCGGTAACCGCGCCGTCCTTGAGCGGGACGTTGAAGTCCACGCGGATGAAGACGCGCTTTCCGCGAAGGTCGAGGTCGTTGATGGTCAGCTTGTTCATGGTTTAAGAAGTGGCGAGTGACGAGTGGCTAGTGAATGACGCCTTTGCTCGCCACTCGTCACTAACCACTCGCCACTTCCTCAAAATTTTGACGCCAGGAGCTTGATGAGGTCGCGGCAGCGGCAGGAGTAGCCCCACTCGTTGTCGTACCAGGCCAGAACTTTCACGCAGCGATCGCCGACAACCTTGGTGTACTCGGAATCGACGATGGACGAATTCGAATTGCCCTTGAAGTCGGCGGAGACGAGTTCCTCCTCCGTGTAACCGAGGATGCCCTTCATCGGGCCGCTGGCAGCGGCTTTCAGGGCGGCGTTGACGGACTCCTTGGTCGCAGGCTTGTCAACGAAAACGGTGAGGTCCACGACGCTGACATTGGGCGTGGGCACGCGCATGGCGTAGCCGTCGAGCTTGCCTTTCAGTTCTGGAATGACGAGGTGTAGCGCCTTGGCTGCGCCGGTGGAACTAGGAATCATGTTGATGGCCGCGGCGCGGGCGCGGCGCAGGTCCTTGTGCGGCAGGTCAAGGAGCTTCTGATCGTTGGTGTAGGAGTGGATGGTGGTCATTGTGCCGCTGTTGATACCGAAAGTGTCTTGCAAGACCTTAGCCACCGGAGCAAGGCAATTAGTGGTGCAAGAAGCGTTCGAAATGACGTGATGTTTCGCAGGGTCGTAAGTTTTGTCGTTCACGCCGAGGACGAATGTCGCATCGGGACCATCGGCGGGCGCGGAGATGATGACCTTTTTCACCGGCGCGCGGAGATGCTTTTTCGCTTCGGGGCCTTTCGTGAAGAGACCAGTGGATTCAACTACGATGTCTGCTCCGACAGAAGCCCAATTGATTTCGGCGGGATCCTTCACCTTGAAAACCTTGAAGCTCTTCCCTTCCACGGCGATGGAGTCTTCGGTATGCGTCACCTTGTGCGGCAGATTGCCGAGGACCGAGTCGTACTTCAGAAGGTGCGCGAGAGTCTTCGCGTCGGTAACGTCGTTGACGGCGACGAACTGAATGTCCTTGTCATCGAGCGCCGTGCGCATGATATTGCGACCGATGCGACCGAAGCCGTTGATGCCGACCTTAATGGGCATTACTTCCTCCGAGTAGGTGTGACTGAAATTGCGGCTGTGCAGGAGCGAGTGACGGCCGCGGGTGAACTTAAAATGCTAGGGTGTGCGTGGAGAAAAGTCAACGCGCGGGAAATTAGGGCAGTTGATCAGTTTCCGATCACCGCGCTAATCAGGCAACAAACCCACGTGGGTGTACCATTATTAAGAAAATGGAGCCAGTTATAATTATGGGCGCAAGTTCATGGATCTGGTTGCTTATCCTGCCTTTCCTAGCGTGGTTGCTGCTCGCCCAAATTCGGTACATGGTCCGGCAATACAAGAGCGTCGGTTGGCCGGTCATAGACGCCACGATACAGAATGGCCCCACGGGATTTGTGCCCATTGGCAGTGGACGTGGACAAGGAACACCGGCTTGGTTTGTCGGTTATGCTTTCCGACTAAACGGCTCAACATACACGGGCCTATTTGCTCTGTACGGGAGTGAAGATGAAGTTGAGAGAGTGCGCAAGCACTTCTCCGGCGGTTCGATCCGGGTACGCTATGACCCCGCCAATCCGAGCGTTTCATACCTCAGTGAATTGAATGATCCGCGTTTCGGTCGCCTTGCGCCGACTCAGAATCCTCAACACTTGGCGCAGGCTCCGTCATTTGATCTGCAGGATATCATGCGCGGCTAGCCTACCTACGGCGTCGCTAGCGGGAAGGTTGTGTTCCGAATTCATGTGCTCCGCGCTGAACACCTGACGTAGACCGGAAGTTCGCCGCCCTTGAAGCCATGGAGAGTAAATCGAGCTAAGTCCTGGTAAGTCGTGTAATCGGAAACTGCCCGCAGCCAAAATTGGGCCGCTATAATAGCGATTGATGAGCGGCTGGTCACCTGCGTCCGTTTTGCGCTGGCTGTACGATTCGGAACATGGCGCTTCGAACCGCCTACTTCCCCGCTGGATTTTTCTGCGTATTCTCGGGTTCATCTATTATTCCGCGTTTTTCTCATTGACCTTTCAAATTCGTGGATTGATTGGCGCGCACGGGATTCTCCCCGCCAACGAATATCTGCAAGCGTTAACCGAGCGGTTCGGCCACGCGAGTTACTGGTATGCGCCAACGCTGCTGTGGGTATCGAGTGGCTCGCACATGCTGACGGGAATTTGCTGGGCTGGAATGATCGCCTCGGTGCTCTTGGTGTTGAATTTTTGGCCGCGCGGCATGCTGGCGGTTTGCTTTGTTTGCTTTCTCTCGTTCGTCAGTGCAGCGCAGGATTTTTCTGCTTATCAATCAGATGGAATGCTGCTCGAAGCAGGATTCATTTCCTTGTTTTTCGCGCCGGCAGGATTTCGGGCGGGCTGGGGCGAAGAAAGCAAGGCATCGCGCGCGAGCTTGTTCTTGCTGGTTTGGGAATGCTTCCGAATTTATTTCGAATCGGGCGTGGCGAAGATCATGGGCGGCGATGCGCAATGGCGGAACTTCACGGCCCTCGACGAGTATTACCAGAACGGTCCGCTGCCGACGTGGATTGGCTGGTACATGCAGCATTGGCCGCATTGGATTCATGCAGCGACGGCGTTTGGGACGCTGGCGCTGGAACTGGGGCTCGCGTGGATGATGTTTCTGCCGAGGCGACTGCGAATTTTGTCTTTTCTCATCATTACGCCGTGGCAGATCGGCATCATCCTTTCGGCGAACTACACTTTCTTGAATTACCTGGTGCTGGCTTTGGGGTTTTTGCTGCTCGACGACCAATTCTTGTTGCCCTGCTTTCCGGGATTCCTGAAGAAGAGTTACCTCGCCACCAAAGAGGCCAAACCTCTTGCCGGGCCCGCTCTCGAAGACAAATGGCGAAAGACACTGCGGGCGCAACTCTCGGCGTCGAAGCTGGCCGTGACTGCCGTAATGCTGACTTGGATTTTCTATGCGACGCTGGCGCAAATGGTGTGGATGGTCAAGCCGTGGCCGCTGCCGACGGCACCGGTCTTAGCGCTGGAACCCTTTCGCATCGCCAACCGCTATGGGCTGTTCGCGGTGATGACGCGGGGGCGCTATGAAATCGAGTTCCAAGGCTCGGATGACGGTCAAACTTGGCTCGTCTATCCCTTCCGCTTCAAGCCCCAGGATCCGAGCAAAGCGCCGGGGATTTACGCGCCGTACCAGCCGCGCTTCGATTGGAATTTGTGGTTTGCCTCGCTGAGTTCGTGGCGGCAAGAGCCCATCGTCGTGCGCACGGAGCAGAATTTGCTTCGTGGCGATACCGACGTGCTGCTGCTTTTTTCAGGAAATCCGTTTCCGCATGGACCGCCGAGGCAAGTGCGTTGCGTGATCTGGCAATATTGGTTCACGACGCCGGACGAGAAGCGCGCACAAGGATTGTGGTGGAGGAGGCAGCAGCTCGGTCTCTACGCCCCCACGCTGGAGCGAGAAGCCGACGGAAGGGTTCTTGTCTTGGAATGGCCGCCTGCTTTAGAACCGCGGGAATGAATGGTATTTGATAGGGCTTATTGCGGGAATTGTTTTATCGAGGTGACGCGGTCGCCTTGGAAGCGGATGAAAACGGTTTTCGACGGGGGCTGGCCGTAGATCCAGTCTTCGATATCGTTGCCTTCGGAATCGCGCTCACGGACTTTGTGGTCGGGCTTGCCGATAGCGGCGACGAGTTCTTCACGGTCCATGCCCACCACGGGCCGGCGGTCCTGGATGGCCTTCTTCATTTCCGGCGGCAGCGTATCGAACCACTGCACTGCGGCGGAACGCTCTTTCGCAAAATTCAAGAAAGGCGAAAGGAGTTGCTTCAATTCGTCCGGGGTGAGGTCCGGTAGCTGCTTGTTGAATTCCAGGAATATCGTGCTGCCCATGCCGGGCTGCATTCCCGGCGGACCCTGATCCTGCGTCGAGGTCGACTGCATCGTTGGATAGCCGCCTCCAATGCCGATTTGAATATGGTCGCGCCAGTGCCTCTTGCCGCGCCCGCCGCCGTTTACATCGACGACTATTTGGTGGTCGCGGAACTCGAGCTTGGTGATCTGCACGTTATCGCCAGTATTGATGGCTGCGCCGTGCGTGGCCACGGCACGATCGAGATGCTCTGTCTCCAGCGGCTTGCCTACGGTGACGTGGAAACCTTCCTTGCCCGCAGGCAAGGGCTTGACGGCTTTGGCAAATTCACCCGAGACGTAGCGGATCAGTTCGAGCTTTGAACCTTCCTGGAGTGTGGTGTTCTTCGCAGACGATGCGGTTTTGGACTGGGACTGGTTCTGGGACTGCGCGTTGTCCGAAGTCGCGCCAGCGCTTGGGAAAAGGGGTATGTCCCCGTCAGCGGGAAAGCTGGGGGAGGGGCTCGCAGGCGGACGAAGGCTGTTGACCCGCGGGACATCCGCATCGGCCAAGAGCAAAAGCGTTAGCGACAAGACCGGCCAGTTTGGCATATACGCTGTGGGTCCGCGATAGATAGGACCACTTTCCTATTCTACGATGCCTCAAAGCCTGTGAACAGGTGCCTCGCTTTGGAGCGGCAACGATTCCCTTACCTGTTCTCTATGGCGCTGAACTGTACTACCGAACGGCGGCGCGCGCCAACTCTCTAGCGCGAGACGACTTGGACGCCCTGGCGGTCGATGGTCATGGGCAAAACCTGGGCGCCGGATTCGCGAACGGAAATTTCCACACGTTCGCGGGCGTCCGGTTCGACTAAAAGGACTACGCAACCGCCGCCGCCGGCTCCGCAGACTTTTCCAGCCAGCGCGCCGTTGCGGCGGGCGTTGTCGATGACCCGGTCGATGGTGTTCGTCGAGATGGTGGGCAAGTTCCGTTTGCGGAAGGACCACTCTTCGCGCATCAGACGACCGGCTTCGGGCCAGTCAGGCTTTTCGAAGGCCAGACGCATTTCTTGAGCTATTTCGGAAATGCGCTCGAGGCTGTTCTGCACGGCGAGCTTGCCGCCGATATGTGCCTTGAAGACTTCCCAGTTGTTGATGCCGTGCTGGCGCGGCTTACCGGTGTAAGCGACCATCACGCGGCGCTCGAGTTCGTCCAGGTTCACGCGCAATTCGACGCGATGTTCGCCGCCGGGCGGGAGTTCGATGGCTGCGGCGCCGCCAAAGGCCGGTGGGTAGTGATCTTGCGTGCCGGTGGGAACATTGATGACGATGGCTTCGGCGTCGCGGCTGATGTGAATCCAGTCGACTTTGCTCTTCCCGGCTCCAGTGAAGCGATCGAGCGCAGCGCAAATGGCCACGGCCATGGCGCTGGAGCCGCCGATACCTGCGCCCGCGGGAGCCTCCGAATCGGTGGTGAGGGTGAAGCCGCCCTGCGGTTCGAAGAACTTGGTGATTTCGGCGAGCAACGGAAGGCGGTAGCGCTTGGCTTTCACGAGCGCGGCAAAGGAGGCAAAACTTTCTTCGCGCTTGATGTCGCGGGAAACCAGTTTGATGCGGCTGTCTCCAACTTGGAGCGTTTCGATGACGCATGAGGCGTAAAGAGAGATTGCGGCATTTACGGTGACCGCGCCGGGATGAAATAGATAGAGGGGCCATATATCCAGCGTGCCTCCGGCAAAGTCCACGCGGGTTGGTGCTTTGGATTCGATGATCATGGGTGCGAGTTAGCTCGATTCAGGGGATTTTCAGTCGAGCCAGTTTGACGGATTCAGACAGCCATCTCAAGCGATGGCGAAGATGCGTGTCCACGGAAAGGCAATGACGGTTACGACGGTGGACGAGTGAAGAACTGCCATGTGTTTAGATGTGAGAATCAGCCAGCGGAGGCCGCGCGGTTGCGTGCGATGAGCTGAGGGCCGTCTTTTTTCTCATGCGCGAGAGCTGGATTGGGTTCGAAGCAGCGGCGGCAGCGGGCTTCGTAGGCGCCCATCGCACCCACGACGATCAGCTCTTCGCTCTCGACGAGGCGCTGGGTGTGGACCGCGGGATTGCCGCAGCGCACGCAGATGGCGAGCAGCTTGGTGATTTCTTCGGCGATGGCGAGGAGGCGCGGCATGGGCTCGAACGGGCGGCCGCGGTAATCGGTGTCCAGGCCGGCGACTATGACGCGTTTGCCGAGATTGGCGAGCTTGGTGCAAACATCCACAACTTCATCGCCGAGGAATTGCGCTTCGTCGACGCCGATGACTTCTGTGCGCGGCGAAAGTTTTTCCATGATTTCAGAGGCTTTGAAAACGGCATCCGAGGGAATGCCGAGGCCAGAGTGCGAGACGATTTCGTTGGCGGCGTAGCGTTCGTCAATGGCGGGCTTGAAGATTTGCACACGCTGGCGCGCGATCTCCGCGCGGCGCAGACGACGAATCAGCTCTTCACTCTTGCCGGAAAACATCGGGCCGACGACGACTTCGATCCAGCCCATATTGCCTTTGACGATGTCCACGATCGATTGCTCCTTTAATTTTCAGCAACGCACCTGCAATGGGAGGGCACGTCCCCGACAGGGTCGGCAGGTGAATCGTACCTCTACACTTGCGAACCCGCAGCGGCTGCATTCCGGTACATCTTCTTATTATAGAACGGGGCGAAGGCGGCAAGCACGGCAACTCGAAAGGCTTCCTGGCGCGTGATGAAATTGCCCGAGAGTACGCCCCAGGCGCCTTGCGCGTCGCGGATTCCTACGGCGCCGGCGAAGCGATCGATCGCTTCGGCGAGTTCCACGCCATCTTCGAGAACTTCGTGAGCAAGCGCTTCGGGAATTTCGATGCTTCCGGAGCGGCCGTAGTGCCCGCGCGCTCCATCGGAAACATAGGCCCAGCTTTCCAGGAAGACGCGGCGGTGTCCGTTTTGCCGCAAACCGGAATGAGGAAGCACCTCGTCTGTTGAAGCGCCCTCGTGCGCGATATCGAGCCCGCCTTCCAAGCCGACAAAGTATTGCCAGGAAGCCCCGTTTTGACGCGCTTTTTCCATCAACGCTTCCGCACGCTGGCGGGCGCCCCGCATCAATTCATCGCGCGACGCCGGCGTGTGGCTGACTCCGCTTTCGACTTCCACGCCGACAACCTCGAATTCAGTATCGTGGGCGAGGGCGGCTGAAAAGGACTGGAGCGCTTCAGTAACGGCATTGAGCTTGGGACCGCGCTTGCTGCCGACTGCGATGGTGATTCTGTTCATTCGGGAAATGGCAACGGATTGATTGTAACGGTAGTCGGACGAAAATTTCACGGAGAATTCGCCGGGCTGAGGAAAACTGGTCGGATAAGATTCTCAAAAGAGATCGCCTACTGATTTTCAGTGCGACGACCCGACAACTCCGGATAGTCGTTCAGGATAGAAATGCTTTCCGAAAGGGTCGGAATCTTCGATCGTCGCAAGTCTAGTTAAAAAGGATGTGCGCTCCCCCACCCCCACCAATTCGGATGAATATCAAAGGAAAGGGCTTACAAAATTTGCATTTCGTAAGTGATTGATTCTAAAGAGGGTGATTTTGGTTGTTAGGGCTAAGAAAGGGCGAAATGACTGTCTTAAAGAGAAAGGCGGAGCCCTACGGCTGCGCTCAGGGTAAACAAGCTCCCCGCTCTATATACGCAGTTTTCTACAGGGTTAATTATACGAGGAAATAGAGAAAAGTCAAGGAAAAGTTTCGAGGGTGTCGGGAGTTATTTATAAGAAAAGAGATAGTTTATAGGCCGACGAATCAGTGCGTGGGCAAAGAGGTACGAACACCATTCGTCGAGTAACGGTCGCTGCGTCAGCTAACTGGCACGTCATGAAACGTACGCCGTAGTTCGTTCGTATGCTGTTCCTGTTCGATTATTTCACGGTTAGCCTGAAAGTCTGTGAGTAGCTGAGGTTGTTCGAGTTTCCCGTGATCGTAATCATATAGGTTCCTGGCGGGGTACCACGGGTGGGAGGTGGGCCTGGGTTTGAGACGGTGCCGCAAGATGCGCATAGCGCAGCGAGAACCAGCAGTGCAGTCGCAGTGAGCCACTCGCGGTGGCGCGAGAATCGCTCCAATTTCCAAAGCATCACGCCTACCAGAAAGCAGGCCAAGCACGCCGCCAAGACCCACAATGGCAGGCTCCGCGGAGCAGACTGCGGCAAGAACAGCGGTATAAAGGATGCGCGGGCGGTAGTCGTTATGGTGACAGTGGCCGTCGCGGCATTTGAACCGTCAAGAGTTACGCTAGGAGGCGAAACCACGCATGTGACTGTTGCCGAAACTCCTGTGCAACTCCAGGTCCGCGTTTGATTGAACCCGCCGGAAGGTGAACCAGAAAACTGTCGAGCTAGCCCCTTGGGACTCAGAGAGCTAGATCTCCCGAGATGCCACTCACGGAAGCAGCGGCGGCAAAACTGCGGCTTGGCTACTATTCTTCGAACCGTTTTCAGGTGGTAACGCAGCAAGTGCAGCAAGAAGGTCCAGACGGCCGTTGCCCATATCGGGCCCCACAAATTGAGCATGAGCCAGCGCCGAGGCGGCCGAGGATTCATTGATGTCAGGCCGCAAACTCTGCATCAGAGCGACCCCACCTGAGACAAACGGCGCGCTGAAGGAAGTTCCCCATCCCGCGGCGTAAGTGCTGAACGGGTAGGTGGTGATAATCGCTTCGCCGGGAGCAGCCAACCAAACGATGGGGTTTCCATAATTCGAAAAGGTCGAGCGGGTATCCAGGTCGCTGGTCGACGCGACACCCATCACATCGATTTGCAGCGCCGCCGGATAAACGAAGTTTGGCGGGGCTGGGGTGCCGTCGTTCCCTGCCGAGGCCACGCAGACCACACTAAGTTGGTTTGCGTAGTCGAGAGCGTTCTTCAACTCCGCCGAATTAGTGGCAGTGTCAAAGCTCATGTTGATCACGCTGGCATTGTTCTGCACAGCGTAATAAATTGCGCGCAGAATGTCGGATAGGAATCCAGTGCCATCCGAATGAAAAGCCTTTAATGGCAAGAGCTGTGCTTTCGGAGCCACCAGATGGATCACGCCCATTACCATGGTCCCGTGGCCGAATGCAGCGTATTGCAAATTCCCGTCAAGAATTGCGGCTGAAGACTGATCCAGAATCGCTGCACTCGATTGATTCACGATGGCTGGTTGACAGTTGGGACAGGGCGGGGGTGGGGGGGAAGCAAAATCTGTCATTTCGGAGCCACCCACCTGGTTGCGCGTGAAGTCGTAACCTGGCAGAAGGACATTTATCAGCGCGGGATGGCCGGGATCTACCCCCGTGTCAATGTCCGCGACAATGCCCTTCCCCACGACGTCGAACGTATTCTGCGCATCCCGCACATGTACAATTGCGGATGCCGGCTGGTTGGCGTAGCCGTTCCACACCTTGGTGCCGAATAGATTTACCGGAGCATTGTCCGTTAGGCCGGGGGGCGGGGTCGTAACAGTGTTCAAGCCGCCGACCAGACTGATCAATTGATCTAGCTCAACATCCAAGATTCCCGGCGTGTTTTGGAGCACACTCAGAAAGATGGTCGGATCAATAGCACTCGGGGTCGTTAACAGGAAGACTTGGTTCAGCGTTCCATCGAGGGCGCCGACTACGCTGCAGCCCTGCAAGAGACAGAATTGTCCTAGCGCGTTAGAGCCTAAAGTAGACCTGACGATAAAGCGGTTATCCGCTAAGGCAGGCGTTGTCCACAGCAGGGCCAACAATGCCCCAGCAATCCACATTCTGTGTTTCACGGCTCAGCACTCCTTCCTGCTCTTGGTTGCCAATTTTGTTGATCTTCGCTTTGCACCGAGTTCGATCTCGCCTTCAGGACTCAGCCTGTTTGTTCGGTTCCTTTGCGGGAGTCAACATTGCGGGGAACATCGCCTGCCATTCCACTTCTTTCGCAACTCTAAGTCGATTTCATCCAACAACTTCCGGATAGTGCCAGGCGACACCAAACGAACGGGAAAGAAGCACCGAGATGCCGGGCCAATCCTCGCAGCTAATTAATGTAAAAGTAGGAAGCAAAGGAAGAGAGGAATCACTTGAAATCTGGCTAGGGTAAATACCTAGTACTAGACGCTCTCTTCCGTCCTGAAGTCAGAGCCCGGAAAACGGCATCGTCCTCAACTCAGGTCTTTACCTGAGGGCCATTAGAGGAGTTTACTTGCTTGAGAGGGCAGGTCGTCAATGGTATTGGAATAGCAGTCTCAGGTGTGGCCAGACGGCGAAATGGTAGGAGCCGAGCCCTTCCCTACCAGGAGAGAACCATCCATGGCAAAACGAAATGAAATGGTCAAAGAGACAGCGGGACCCAATAACCAGGTCACGGAGTTGTCGCACAGCGAGGCGCCGTCAGAGCTCCTGCGAGAGCTTGTGTCGCACCTGCGGCAAAACCGAACGCAACTGCGCGAGGAATGGGTGGGCAGTATTTCTCAGACGCGCCTGCTCACGGCGATGACGAAAGAGGAAATTTTTGCTGAAGCAACTTCGGTGTACGACAGTTACGTGGAGGCTCTCGAGACGGAAACCTTTGAGGCGCTGCAGGCTTACGCGCGAAATCTCTCGGAACGCATCATTCCTCGAGGCGTCGAGACTCACGAAGTCGTGGGAATCGTGCTGTTGTTGCGCGACGTGCTGGCGCGCTCGCTCTTCGCAAAATATCAGACAGATTTCAAGAAATTGAATCGCATTCTGGATGCTTATGAGCCGGCGGCCAACCGCATTGCAAACACCGTGGCGGTGGGATTCGTTCAAGAGCGCGAGCGCGTCATCCGTCAGCAACAGGAAGCGATCCGCGAACTCTCCACTCCCGTGCTGCAGGTTCGCGAGCGATTGCTGATTCTCCCCATCATCGGCGTGATCGATCCGCAGCGCGCCCGGCAGTTGACGGAACAATTGCTGCGGGGAATTCGCACCAACCGCGCGAAAGTCATCGTGATCGATATCACGGGTGTGGCGGCCATGGACGTCACGGTGGCGAACCACTTGGTGCAAACGGTTGAGGCGTCGCGGCTTCTCGGCGCGACGGTTATTGTCACGGGGCTTTCGCCAGAAATTGCACAGACGCTGGTGACCATCGGCGTCGACCTCGGCAAGATGAATACTGTGGGCGACCTGCAGGGTGGCATCGAGCAGGCGGAAAGACTGTTGGGATACAAAGTTGAGAGGCTGGCGGAACCACGCTAGGAAAAGCGGAGGAAGGGCTACGTGGAAGTCCCGATTCTCAAGCAAGGAGCGGTGCTGATCGCGACCTTTCAGGCCGCTCTCTCGGACGCAGACCTAAACCAACTGCGCATGGGTTTAGTTCAGCAAGTTGTTAAGTTTCGCTCCCGAGCAGTTATCGTCGATGTTACTGCGATGGACGTGATGGACTCGTTTGCATCACGGACGCTGCGTGAGATCGCCCACATGATTCGGCTGCGAGGTGCGGAGACGGTTATCGTCGGAATTCAACCGGAAGTGGCTTTTGCGATGGTACAGCTTGGATTGACGCTTGAAGACGTTACTACGGCGCTGGACCTGGAAGAAGGGCTGGCGTATTTGAACGAAAAGTTCAAGAACACGCATTGAGAGAGAGCCATGGTGGCGTCTCCAGAAATCCGAGTGGCAATCAATTCGGACCCGGATATTGTCTTAGCCCGGCAAAAGGGCCGGGCTAGAGCCATCGAACTGGGGTTTTCCTCGGGCGATGCCACACTCATTGCCACAGCAATTTCCGAACTAGCCCGCAACATCGTGGCCTACGCCAAAAAAGGCCTAATCACCCTGCAGGTCGTAAACGGGTCGAATCGTCAAGGCATTTCGGTGACGGCAAGCGATGAAGGTCCCGGTATCGCTGATATTCGTCAAGCGTTGCGCGACGGCTTCTCCACTTCCGGAAGTCTAGGGCTTGGGCTGCCGGGAGTGCGGCGCTTGATGGACGAATTTGAAATCACCTCGCAACCCGGCCGAGGGACAACTGTGGTGGTGAAAAAATGGAGACAATAAAAGAGCCGATGGTGGAATACGGCGTGGCCAAGCTCGCCCTTCCAGGCTATGAGCAATCAGGCGACCACCATGTGGTCCGCTGCAACCGAAATGGAGTGCTCCTTGCAGCGATCGACGGCATCGGCCATGGCGAAGAGGCGGCGGAAGCTGCGAAGGTGGCGGCTTCCATTCTCAATGCCAGTGTTGACGAGCCAATTATTTCTTTGGTGGAAGAGTGCCACGAACGACTCCGGCCAACTCGCGGCGTTGTTATGAGCGTTGCGTCCATTGACCCAGCGCATGGGATGATGACCTGGCTTGGAGTAGGAAACGTTCAAGGAGTATTGACACGCGCTGATGCAAGAAATGGAAATCCGAAAGAGACGCTTCTTCTCCGTGCGGGCGTCGTAGGATCCCGATTGCCTCCCCTACAAGCAACGGTAATCCCAGTGGCTAAGGATGACACGCTGTTCTTCGTCACCGATGGCATCAGCAGCGATTTTGTCGAAGGACTATTCGTGGCGGGAAACCCACAGAGAGCAGCGGACAGGATTCTCGAACGATATCGGATCGGAAATGACGACGCGCTGGTGTTAATCGCCCGATTGGTAGGAATTCGAACGTAAAGATGACTGCCCAAAGCAAACCGAAAGCGCAAGCAAGTTTTGAGGAGGAATACGCTTCTTTCTTGTGTGAATACGCGGCCGGCAACGGCGAAGCCGCGCTAGGCAAAGCGTATGAGCTGGGGCGGCGAGCTCTTACGGAAAGGAAGAGCCTGGTGGAGATCGCTTCCCTGCACCATAAAGCCCTGCAAAGATTGATTCGGGAAGAGAAAAATGAGGAACTTCGCGAGAGTTTGTTTCGAACGAGTGGAGACTTCCTTGCGGAATGCCTGTCTCCGTACGAGATGACGCACCGGGGATTTCAGGATGCAGTGAAGGCCCTACGGCAGCTCAACGAAACACTCGAGGAAGAAATCAAACGCATCGCGTATGCGGTGCACGACGAAGCTGGACAGTTACTAGTCGCGGTGCACCTTGCGCTCGCGGAAGTCGCACGGGAATTGCCGCAGGCTCAGCAAGAGCAGATCGGGAGGATCGCAGGATTGCTGACCCAAGTTGAAAAGCATTTGCGCCGGTATTCGCACGAACTCCGGCCTACGATCCTTGATGACCTCGGCTGGATCCCTGCAATCCGTTTTCTGGCGGAGGGAGTTTCAACCAGAGCCAGCCTGCCAATCCACATTGAGGCAACGGTTTCCGGACGGCTGCCCGGCGCCGTGGAGACGGCGCTGTATCGAACCGTGCAAGAAGGATTGACCAATGCGGTTAAGCATGCGAAGGCGAGGAATGTCTGGATTCGCGCGTGGAAAGAAAAAGATGCGCTGTGTTGTTCGATCCGGGACGATGGAGCGGGTTTTGATCTCCGCCAGGTTCAAACGGAGCCGAGCCGCAAAGGGCTGGGACTGATTGCCATGCAAGAGCGAATGAGCGCAGTCGGAGGCACTCTCCGCGTCGAATCCTGTCCCGGACGCGGAACAGAACTTTCGGTACGAGTCCCGTTGGAGGTTGACCATGCCAATACGCGTCTTGCTCGCTGATGACCATGTTCTGGTGCGCCAAGGACTGAAGTCGTTGCTTGAGAGGGAACACTTTCAAGTAGTTGCAGAAGCATCCGATGGACAGGAGGCTGTGCGCCTGGCGGGATCACTTCAAGCAGATATCGCGGTAATTGATATCAGCATGCCAATACTGAATGGCATTGATGCGGTTCGTGAATTGGGCCGTTCCTGCCCGAAAACGAAGGCGATTCTGTTAACGCAGCATGAAGAGGATCAATATATCCGAGAGGCGCTTGAAGCTGGTGTAAAAGGATATGTGTTGAAAAACCAGGCAGCCAGCGACCTCATTCACGCTATTCAGCAAGTCTCGCGAGGGCAGTTTTACCTGAGTCCTGGCGTATCGCGGGCAGTGGTGGAAGCCTACCGCACTAAGTCAGAAAGCCCTGCAGATCCGCTGACGGCGCGTGAGCGCCAGGTATTGCAATTGATTGCCGAGGGGAAGTCCACTAAGGATGCTGCGTCCCTCCTGGGTATCAGCGTGAAGACGGCCGAATCGCACCGCATGAGGCTGATGCAGAAGCTGGATATTCACGAGACAGCAAGTCTTGTGCGCTACGCGGTGCGCCGTGGCTTAATACAGCCCTGAATCGAAGATTTTCTCTGACGGTCGCAAACTTCCGGGTCTCGTCAGCGTCGCGCAAATGGGCCAACTTCAGAAGGGTAAGAATTGCTGTCAGATCATCTCGCACAAAGGCTGGTAACAGATAGGGTCTTTACCGCAGTAGGAAGAGAGGAAATTACCGGATTGCCTGGGGCATGGGGATTCCCTAACCTACTCGCGAATGATGCGTATACGCGTCTTACTTGCGGACGATCATGGCCTAATCCGCCAGGGGCTAAGAGCACTGCTGGAAGGGCAAGGATTTCAAGTGGTCGGTGAGGCCTCGGACGGACACGAAATGCTGCGTACGGCGGAAAAGACCCACCCTGATGTCGCGATCGTTGATATCCGCATGCCGGTTCTGAACGGCGTGGACGCCGCTCGCGAGCTGACGAAGTCATCGCCGAACACGAAGGTCATTATTCTCACGCAGCATGACGAAAATCAGTACGTCACCGAGGCTCTCAAGGCCGGCGCGAAGGGATACGTGTTGAAAAGCCAAGGAGCGCAAGACCTCGTCCACGCGATACAAGAAGTTTGCCACGGAGCCGTCTATCTGAGTCCAAGCATCTCGAATACGGTGGTTGGAGCTTATCTTTCCAAGAATTCCGTTTCAGCGGACGCGTTGTCAGGACGGGAGCGCCAGGTTCTCCAATTAGTTGGCGAGGGAAAGTCTACCAAGGACATTGCTATGCAGCTTGGGATCAGCGTGAAGACAGCCGAGTCCCACAGAGCAAGACTGATGAAAAAACTTGATATTCATGAAACCGCAAGTTTGGTGCGCTACGCCATTCGCCGAGGTTTGATCCAGGCTTGACCGCCTTCGCACCAGCATTCACCCCCAGCACTTGTCGTGCCGGCGCACTTTTCTGGGAGAAATCTCAACCCGTTTGTCTGCCTCCCTCCATTAGGCCCCTAGTACGAGTTTCGCCGTTCTCGGATTCTTCAATCCTCCGCTTCTTGGGTCACGATGTGCACGTCCACAGCGGGAGACTCACGAAGGAAGCGGTGCACGGCTGAGAGGTATAGATACTTGCGCCAGTCATGCACGGGAGCTCGGCCGAAAATCACCTGCGTGATGTGCTTGGAGCGAACAAATTCAGCCACGGCGTCCGCAACGCTTTTCCCTTTCAGGCGCACCACCTTCGCGCCGAGACTCTCCGCGAAGCGCAGGTTCGCTGCCAGCGCGTTCTGATTGGATTCTTTTGGACTGAACTCCCGATCAACGTGAATCACGTACAATTCCGCGTCCATGCGCCTTGCCATTCTTGCCCCGCGAGCGATGAGGTATTGGCCGGCGGGATTCGAAGAAATGCACACTGCCATGCGCTCACGTACACCCCAGTTTTTGCGGATCTCCTTCGCTTCCATGTACGATTCGAGGCTGCGATCGACCTGCTCCGCCACTTGGCGCAGGGCCAATTCGCGCAAGGCAATCAGGTTCCCACGCCGAAAGAAATTCTTAAGCGAGCGCTCGACCTTATCGGCGCTGTACACGTCTCCTCGCTTCATGCGGTTTTGCAGGGCTTCGGGTGTCAGGTCAACCATGACCGTCTCGCTCGCCGTCAGTGGTACCCAGTCCGGCACAGTCTCCCGCACGATGATGCCCGTGATAGAACGCACCACCGGCGCAATGCTTTCGATGTGTTGAATGTTGAGGGTGGAGATTACGTCGATTTTAGCAGCCAGAAGCTCTTGTACATCCTCGTAACGCTTCCGGCGTTTGCTTCCGGGAATATTGGTGTGCGCGAGTTCATCTACCAGCACGACTTCGGGGCGACGCGCCAGGATCGCGTCGACGTCCATTTCCTCGAAAACTGTGCCTTTGTACTCGATCTTCTTGCGCGGGACCGACTCTATCTGCTCGGCAAGCTCCTCAATGCCTTTGCGTCCGTGGGTTTCAATGAAGCCGATGACGACATCCTCGCCACGGCTGCGCCGCCGTAGCGCTTCGCTTAACATGCTGAAAGTCTTGCCCACACCTGGCGCATAGCCGAGAAAGAGCTTAAAAACTCCGCGTGTTTTCTGAGGCGGCGACGCAACTTCCAACCATTCTTCTGGCTTCTTTGGCAAAGCTGTCTCCGCAAGAAAACGGCCGGCTGCGCTAGAATGAACTGATGCAGAGATTCCTGAGCGGACGCATTATGGGAGCTGTAGCGTCCCTCGTCGCTGTCGCCGGAATCATTCTCTTCTATCGCCGCGTTTTACACGTAAACCAGACTACAGTCGCGTTGTCTTTTCTGCTGGCCATTTTAGCAGTTTCCGCAGTGTGGGGAATGGCTGTCTCGGTGTTCATGTCGGTCCTGGCGATGCTGTCGTTCAACTATTTCTTTTTGCCGCCCGTGGGAACATTCACGATCGCAGACCCGCAAAACTGGGTCGCACTGTTTGCGTTTTTGATCACTTCGATTACGGGGAGCCAACTTTCTTCACGAATTCGCAAAGAGGCCGACGAAGCTCACCGGCGCAGGCGTGAAGTTGAGCGCCTTTACCGTTTCAGTCAGCAATTGTTAGGTGAAGGCAATGTAATCCAACTCATGAACGCCATTCCCGACTACATTGTGGAGAGTTTTGAGGCGGGAGCCGCGGAACTCTTTCTGCCGCAGAAGGACAAATTTTATCGCTCCGGATTCGGCGCCGCCCACCTGGACGAAGAAAAGATGAAGGCCGCATTCTTGAACGACGAGATCGCCCTGGACACGGAGCATAGCGAGTATTTTATTCCCGTGCGATTGGGGGTGCGCCCCATCGGCAGCTTGGGAATCTCCGGTTCACAACTTTCACGTCAATTGCTGGAAGCCTTAGGCACTCTGGTAGCCATCGCTATCGAACGCGCGCGTGCCGTCGAACAGCTCGGACAAACAGAGGCCGAGAGGCAAGGCGAGCGTCTAAAATCCGCGCTGCTCGATTCCGTCACTCATGATTTTCGCACCCCGCTGACCTCCATGAAGGCAGCGGTAACAAGCCTATTGACCTCTCCTGACTCTGGTCCGTCACAATCGCGCGAACTTTTATCCATCATCGATGAAGAGTGCGACCGGCTGAATCACCTCGTCGAAGAAGCCGGAGAAATGGCTAAGCTGGAAGCAGGCGAGGTTGCGCTGGAGTTGGCTCCGACTCCGGTCAGTGAAATCATTGAAGCTGCGTTGGCGCACTGCAAGAGCGCACTGGCTGGGCGCAGGGTAGACGTGCGCGTCGCCCCCGGCCTCCCGCCGGTTCGCGCCGATCTGGAACGCGCGAAGGAAGCGCTTGGGCAATTGATCGACAACGCTAATCTCTATTCGCTGAAGGACCAGCCCATTACGATAACGGCGGAGCTTACGGGCGATACCGTGACTACAAGCGTCGCCGATCGCGGCCCCGGTATCGACGATTTTGAACAAACCATGATCTTTGACAAATTTTATCGAGGGAAAGACCAGCGGTATCTCGGCCGCGGAACCGGTATGGGCCTGCCAATCGCAAAGGCCATTATTGCCGCGCAACAAGGAAACATTAGCGTCACGAGCCAGTTGGGTCATGGTTCTGTTTTTTCTTTTACGCTGCCGGTGGACCGTGGCCAGAAGGACGCGCAGTGAACGCCGCCAGCATTCTTGTCGTTGACGATGAACCACAGATCCGCCGTGTGCTGCGCTCTGCACTCTCAACTCACGGTTATGTGATTACGGAGGCAAAAACAGGCGAAGAGGCGCTCGAGTCGATGCGCAAAGAACGGCCTGATCTCATTCTGCTCGACATGAACATGCCGGGCATGGGAGGCATTGAAGCCTGTCGCCAGATTCGTCGCACTTCCGACGCTCCCATCATCATGCTAACTGTGCGGAACGCCGAGCGAGACAAGGTGGCGGCTCTCGATGCCGGCGCCGACGACTATGTCGTCAAACCGTTTGGAATCGAGGAGCTGCTCGCGCGTATCCGCGCCGCGCTTCGCCGGTATTCACCCGGTGATACAGTTCCGTCGTTCGTATCGAAGGATCTGACCATCGATTTCGAGACGCGGCAGATGACCGTGCGCGACCGCATCGTGCATCTGACGCCCAAAGAGTACGACGTGCGCAAACATTTGGTCGCCAACCAGGGAAAGCCGTTGACGCATCGCCGCATTTTGCAGTCGGTTTGGGGACCGGACTACGGGGAAGAAACAGAGAACTTGCGTGTGGTAATAAATCAGTTACGAAAAAAAATTGAGACCGACCCCGCTCGGCCGAAATATATTGTGACCGAGCCCTGGGTCGGCTATCGCTTTCAGCCCTTGCGTGAGAGTGTTTCCAAGGCCGTGAGCCGAAAAACGTGACGTTTATGAAAATCGCTGATGAAATGAGGCGGCGTCGAATTATGGAGCGGCCTATCGGAATCGAACCGACACCTGAACCTTGGCAAGTCTGCATAATATGGAACGTCAACAACTTACGAGGTACTTTCAGGAGCACTCAGTAGCGTTTAGAGCGGTCAGAAGCGATTAATGGTCCTTTAGTTGGTCCCACGCGGAAGGCGGGTTGGCACCCTTGCATCAGAACCGCGATCGGGTTAAAAGAATGTTCCACGATAGGTGGGGATCGAAAACAATACTGGTCGGAATTTCAAAGACTTACGCGGAATGGAGGAGCTAAAGCGTCACCCGCCTATGAAAAGCCTTCAATAACCTGATAAGTGGACTTCTGTCGTTGGGGTACTGCAAAATCGAGGGACCGGAATTGTCCCATCGTCTGCACGAGTTGGCATACCATTGTCCAAAGCCGAATTTGACGGTCGTAGGTCCAGTGTTTCGTTCCGCGCCTGTGAGCA
>Ga0209648_10000003_pt1 | contig 125941 bp, 94 predicted proteins | sample GraSoi2013_115cm_FD_185830 | JGI IMG/M metagenome (GOLD analysis project Ga0209648, IMG submission 185830) | Grasslands soil microbial communities from the Angelo Coastal Reserve, California, USA - Sample 9_17_2013_115cm (SPAdes) (version 2) | ecosystem: Environmental > Terrestrial > Soil >... | reverse complement strand
CGCTTGAGCTGCTTGCGGCTCACGAGGGAGAGAAGGCGGCGCACGCCGCGCGCGGAACGCTGCGTCATTTCGATGTGCTCGGGCACGTCCGGATGATTGTCAATGAACCATTGCATGCGGCGCTTGAAGCCGGGAAGGCAATCGACGATTTCCGGCTCGAGGGTCTCCACGGCGAAAAGCGGGATCAGTCCGACCATCGAACGGATTTTCAGGAAGTGTTCTTCCCCGTTGGGCAGCTTTAAGACGTCGTAAAAAAAACCGTCGGCGTCATCCCAAAGCGACTGCCCACCCAGGCCGAAATCATTCATGGCGCGGGCAATGTAAACGAAATGCTCGAAGAATTTGCTGGCGACATCTTCGTAGGCAGGGTCTTCTTTTGCCAGTTCGAGAGCGATCGCCAGCATGTTCAGGCAATACATGCCCATCCAACTGGTGCCGTCGGACTGTTCCAGGTGGCCTCCCGTGGGGAGAGGTGCGGAGCGGTCAAAGACTCCAATGTTGTCGAGGCCCAGGAATCCGCCTTGAAAAATGTTTGCGCCATCAGGGTCCTTGCGGTTCACCCACCAGGTAAAATTCAGGAGCAGCTTGTGAAAAACTTTTTCGAGGAATCCGCGGTCGGCGACGCCGCGCACGCGCCGCTCGATTTTGTAGACGCGCCAGGCAGCCCAGGCATGAACGGGCGGATTCACATCGCCGAAAGCCCACTCGTAGGCAGGCAATTGACCGTTGGGATGCATGTACCATTCGCGCAAAAGAAGAATGAGCTGGTCCTTGGCAAAATCGGGATCGACGAGCGCGAGCGGAATGCAGTGAAACGCCAGGTCCCATGCGGCGTACCACGGATACTCCCACTTGTCAGGCATGGAAATGATGTCGTCGTTGTAGAGATGCGTCCAATCTTTGTTGCGGCCATTCCAGCGCTCTGGCGGGGGCGGAGGGCCCACGGGATCGCCTTCAAGCCAGGCATGCACGTCGTAGTGATAAAACTGTTTGGACCAGAGCATACCTGAAAACGATTGGCGCATCACGGCCTTGGCATCGTCGGAGAGCTCTTTCGGAATGCGCGTGGCGTAAAACTCTTCGGCTTCTTTTTGGCGCGTCGCGAACAGACCGTCGAATCCGGCGCCAAAGTCGTTTGTGCCGGGGACGCCTTCGCCGCGTTCGGCTTCGCCGGGCGAAACCATTCCGCCCGCTATGCCTGCTCTCGTTTCCATCCCTTCGAGTGGTTCGAGGTCGGTTAGTCTCAGTTTGAGGGTCACGGATTGACCGGGATCAAGCTCTAAAGGGTAATGCGCGGCCATTTTCGTTCCCATCTGATCTGGATTGACGGAAGCCTTGTTACCGGCAATCACATATTCATGGAATGCGTCCTTCGCATAAGGTGAGCGATTCTTGCCGCCGAAGAGACGCACGCTATTTGTCTCGTTTTCCGTAAAGAGCAAATCCGGCTGCCCCGCGCACAGCAGCCACCGCTTTCCATACTGCCAGTGCTGCAGCTCAACGCAAGCGCTCCCGCGCACACCGGTCCCTTTGCGTGCGATTGGCCGACGAAGGTCCTTGCCCCAGGACCACGTGTTGCGGAACCAAAATTGTGGCAGCACGTGCAACGCGGCGGCTTCCGGCCCGCGATTCACCGCGGTGATCCTGATGAGCATGTCTTCCACGTCGGCTTTGGCGTATTCGACGAAAATGTCAAAATAGCGGCTACCGGAAAATAGGCCACTGTCGAGCAATTCGAACTCCGGCTGCCCACGGCCACGCCGCTGGTTCTCTTCGAGCAAAGTTTCATAGGGAAACTCGGCTTGCGGATATTTGTAGAGCATGCGCATATAGCTGTGCGTGGGCGTTGAATCGAGATAGAAGTAGCACTCCTTCACGTCTTCACCATGATTGCCCTGATTTCCGGTAAGGCCGAAAAGCCGTTCTTTCAGAATGCGGTCGCGCCCATTCCACAGCGCCAGTCCGAAACACATCATCTGATGACGGTCGCTGATCCCGCCGAGCCCATCTTCTCCCCAGCGGTAGGCACGCGAACGTGCGTGGTCGTGCGGGAAAAACTCCCAGGCAGTGCCGCCCGGACTGTAATCCTCGCGGACCGTTCCCCACTGCCGCTCCGAAAGATACGGCCCCCAGCGCTTCCAGTGCTTCTTTCGAATACGCGCTTCTTCGAGACGGCGGTCTTCAATAGTCTGGATTCGTGACATAGTTGGATGGCCCTCGGCCAAAAGTTTCAGGATATAGTCGCACTTTCCCCGGGTAGCAACAGTGTTGGCGTCGCGGCCCGTGCCTGTTCCAGCAAGTCCCAAGCGGTGCAAAGTGATTCGCAGCATTAGATGCGACAGTCTGCATCCTGGTTCAATCTCGCTGCAATGGAAAGGCTATGAATATAAGGCAGCGGCGTCAGCGCACAAGCCCGCCAATTCGGTGATGGAATCGGATGGTCCTTGCACGACGAAACGGCGGTGATAGAGCAACAAGGCGCGCAATCCGGCGAGTTCCTCGCCTCCTCCAGCCCTTCCCGGCCCGCCGTGCAGACAGCTCGGCACGACGTTTCCGTGGCCCGTGTGCTGGGTCCCAACGACAGAATTGACAGCCAGAACTCTGCCATGGAGGTCGCCGATTCCAAGAATTGCCTCGCGAGTGAAGCCTGCGTCATTGGAAAAGACCGAAGCCACAAGTGATCCTAATCCTCGGCGCATGATGGCGATGAGATCTTTCATGCCGTCATAAGCGACGAGCGTCGCTACCGGACCAAAAACCTCCACGTCATGAACATATTTTGCACCCAGCCCATTCTTGCACGAGAGCAGCGCCGGCTGCACAAAGGCGGACTTTTGCAAATCCGCGTCCAGCGGCTGGAAATTCTTGTCACCCCCGAACACAACCTCGCACTCTTCCTTCAACTTGGCTAGTCCTTCCAGGCAAGAGGACTGCTGCGCTTTGTTGACCACCGGCCCCACTTTTGCCTCAGGGCTGCGGGGATTGCCAACCTTCATGGAGCTCAAGCGGGCCGCCACGGCATCGCCAAACATCTTAAGTTGCTCACGCGGAACCAGGACGCGCCGGATAGTCGTGCATTTCTGCCCGGCCTTGAGTGTCATCTCGCGGACAACTTCTTTCACGAGAAGGTCAAACAACTCCGTTCCAGGAGGGCAATCAGGCCCGAGAATCGCGGAGTTTATGCTATCCGCCTCGATATTTACGCGAACGGAGCGGCGCAGGACGTTTGCGTGGGAGCGAATTCGCGCGGCGGTTTCGGCCGAGCCCGTAAACGAAACGATGTCTTCTTCTCGAACATGGCCCAGCAGGTCTCGAGCGGAGCCGCAGATGATGGAAATTGCCCCGGGAGGCAAGAGATTCGCCTTAACAATATCTTCCACCATCCGGTGCGTCAGCCACGCTGTGGCGGAAGCGGGCTTCACCACGACCGGAACCCCGGCGAGCAGTGCAGGCGCAGCCTTTTCAAAGAGACCCCAGGCCGGAAAATTGAACGCATTGATGAAAACGGCGGCGCCCTTTGCAGGCATCAAAAAATGCTGCCCAACAAACGCGTTGCTCTTCGAGAGAGGAATCTGAGCGCCTTCCTTTAGCATTTTCCCGTCCGCCAGTGCCCGGCCAATCTTGGCGTAATACTTCATGGTGTAAATCGCACCGTCCACATCGAATGAGGCGTCGGCCTGGTTCGCTCCCAAGTTCAACAGGGAAAGACGAAAATACTCGTCGCGATTTGCGGCCAGGGCATCGGCAATCTTTGCCAGCAATTCCGCGCGCTGGGCGTAGGTAAGTTGCCGGAGCGCAGGGGCGCCTTCCGTTCGTGCAAAGGTGAGGGCCGCTTCAAGATTGATTCCTTGGGAAGATATATTCGCCAGCTCGTCTCCGGTGACTGGATCGATGAGTGTTTCGCCGGGACCCGTGCCTTCCTTCCACTGACCACTCACGTAATTAGGCAGCTTCATTAGGAACCTCCGTTGATTTCGCAATCTTAGCCCAGAAACCTGCGCTTCGATTTGAACGGCGACTTGATGCGAGCGAATTTCGGATTGAGAATAATACTGCATATCCTCACGGAATCAAAACTGTCCTCGCGTCGAAGCATCTTTGCGGTTTGTCTCGCCTAACATTATGAATATAAATGTGTTATTTGAGTTTGAAAGGCTAGGAACTATTTGTGGGGGTTAACAATTCCCAATTGGAAGCTCCCGCACTCTTGACCAAACGGCGCTCGCATGTATTATAATGCATATTCGGTTGTGAACCCATGGGCACACTAGCAAGCACCAATTCCAAGATTGCGAGTCTGCGAAGGGCGACGCGCATGCCCGACGGCGATTTCCTACAGTTCCTGGGCGGGCGAGTTCGTCAACTCCGCAGCGTCCGGGGGATGACGCGGAAAATGGTGGCGCGGGATGCGGACGTGTCAGAACGTCATCTGGCGCAACTGGAAGCGGGGGAAGGAAACATCTCCATCGTGTTGCTGCGGAGGATTGCTGCCGCGCTCAATGTCTCTCTTGTCGAGCTATTCGCTCCTGAGAGTGAAGAGCCTGCCGAAAAGCAAATGATCCAGCGATTCCTCGAACGCCTGCCCAATCACCGTGTGGAAGAGGTGGTGCTCCGGCTGATGCGTGATTTTAGTCCGGGGGAGAAGGCGAGGCGGCAGCGAATTGCGCTGATTGGTCTGCGCGGAGCCGGCAAGTCCACGCTGGGGGCCAAGCTGGCGGAAGATAAAACGATGCCCTTCATCGAGACGGATCGCGAGATTGAAAAGGACGCGGGAATGCCGCTTGCGGAAATCTTTGCGCTTTACGGACAGTCCGGTTACAGGGCGATTGAGAAGCGCACGCTCGAACGAGTGCTGAATGAAAATGAGCGCGCGGTGCTTTCCGTGGGAGGCGGCGTGGTTTCCGAAAAGGAGACGTTCGATTTTTTGCTTTCGCATTGCTACACCGTGTGGATCAAAGCGCAGCCCGAGGAGTATATGCGGCGCGCGGTGGCACAAGGCGATTTTCGCGCCATGGCCGGGAACGACCACGCCATGGAGGACTTGCGGCGGATACTCGAGGCGCGGGAACCGCTCTACCGGCAAGCGGACATGGAACTGGACACTTCAGGTAGTTCGGTGGAAGAAAGTTTTTCGAAATTGAAAACCACATTGCAGGCGAATTTGGAGTAGGAGGATCTCGTGGACGTTGTCGCGGCTCAAGAATCCCAGGCGAAAATGGAAGCGGTCGATTTCCAGACCGATCCTTCGCGATACAAACATTGGCGTGTCGCATTTGAGGGCCCGGTGGCGACCTTGACGATGGATGTTGCTGAAGATGGCGGACTCCGCCCAGGATACAAACTGAAATTGAATTCGTACGACCTCGGCGTGGATATCGAGCTGCACGATGCGTTGCAACGCATTCGATTCGAACATCCGGAAACTCGTTCGGTTATCATCACCAGCGCAAAGAACCGCATTTTTTGCTCCGGGGCCAACATTTATATGCTCGGGCTGTCCTCGCACGCCTGGAAAGTGAATTTCTGCAAATTCACAAATGAAACGAGGAATGGCATCGAAGACGCGAGCGCGCATTCCGGGCTGAAGTTTCTCGCAGCTTGCAACGGGACGACGGCGGGAGGCGGTTACGAGCTGGCGCTGGCTTGCGATGAAATCATTCTGGTGGACGACCGCTCTTCGGCGGTCAGCCTTCCGGAGCTGCCGTTGCTGGGCGTTTTGCCAGGAACGGGCGGACTAACGCGGGTCACGGACAAGCGCAGGGTGCGCCGCGACCATGCCGACATGTTCTGCACCAACGCGGATGGCGTCCGCGGGCAGAGAGCGAAAGAGTGGCGGCTTGTGGATGACGCCGTCAAGCCGCAGCAATTTGCGGAGCATGTCAAACAGCGCGCGCTGGCGCTTGCTGCCGGAAGCGATCGCCCTGCGGGAGCAAAAGGCGTGGCTTTGACGCCGTTGAAGCGCACGAACGATGCGGCGGGCCTGCACTATGAATACGTCGACGTGCAATACAACCGCGAGGCTCGCACGGCGGCAATCACTGTATGCGCGCCTGAATCGATTACTGAAGACGCCTTGGAAAAAGCTCTGGATGCGGGCGCGGGCTGGTGGCCGCTGCAAATGGCACGAGAGCTGGATGACGCAATTCTGACTCTGCGCGCCAGCGAACTTGATTTGGGCCTTTGGATTATCAAGACGGCTGGGAATCCGGACACCGTTCTGGCCATCGACGAATTCATTCTGAATCATCAGGACAATTGGTTTGTTCGCGAAGTTCTGGGGATGATTCGGCGAACATTTGCGCGGATCGATGTCACGTCTCGTTCTATCTACGCCATTGTTGAGCCGGGGTCCTGCTTTGCCGGTACGCTGCTGGAATTGGCGCTCGCTGCCGACCGCGTGTACATGCGCGATACGCAGGAAGGCGAGAGCGCCGCGACGATGACACTTTCGAGAATGAACTTCGGACCGCTGCCGATGGTCAACAAACTTTCCCGCTTGACGGCGCGGTTCTACGACGACGAGACGCAGTTGGCGCAACTGTGCGGCGAAATTGGGAAGAAGCTTTCGGCGCGCGAGGCGCTGGAGGCGGGGCTGGTGACCGCCGCGCCGGATGATCTGGATTGGGAAGACGAAATCCGCCAGGCGATTGAATCGCGAGCCGCACAATCACCCGATGCCCTGACGGGGCTCGAAGCGAATCTACGCTTTGGACCGCGAGAGACGCTGGAGACGCGAATCTTCGGCCGGCTATCCGCCTGGCAAAACTGGATTTTCAACCGCCCAAACGCGGTCGGCACGAGCGGAGCTTTGAAAGTATACGGAACGGGCGCAGCGGTGAAATTTAACTGGGAACGAGTTTGATGGACCGGCTTGCGCCTGCACTACTGAGGAGATCGCCATGATTAACTACACGGAAAAAATTCCCAACAACGTCGATTTAGGCAGAGACCGTGTCTTGCAGCGCGCCCTCGAACATTGGCAGCCTGCGTACATGGGCTGGTGGTATGACATGGGGCCGAACGAGAGCCACAACTATGAAGTGTACCTGCGAACAGCGATCAGCGTGGAGCCGGACGGCTGGGCGCAGTTCGACTATGTGAAGATGCCGGAATACCGGTGGGGCATTTTCTTGCAGCCGCGCGACGAAAAGCGCGAAGTGAATTTCGGCATTCACAAAGGCCAGCTAGCGTGGCAAGAGGTGCCCGGTGAATACCGCTCCACATTGCGTCGTGTGATCGTGACGCAGGGAGATACGGAGCCAGCTTCGGTGGAACAGCAGCGGATGCTGGGGGCGTCTTGTCCTTCGATGTACGACCTGCGGAACATTTTCCAGGTGAACGTCGAAGAAGGGCGTCACTTGTGGGCCATGGTGTATTTGCTCCACCGCTATTTCGGGCGGGATGGCCGCGAGGAAGCCGAGTCCCTGCTCGCTAGGCGATCCGGAGACGCTGATAATCCGCGCATTCTTGGTGCGTTCAATGAGCCGACTCCGGACTGGCTGGCGTTTTACATGTTTACGTTCTTCACCGACCGCGATGGCAAGTTCCAGCTTTGCGCGCTTGCGGAATCCGGTTTTGATCCCCTGGCGCGCACGTGCCGCTTCATGCTTACGGAAGAAGCCCACCACATGTTTGTCGGGGAAACCGGAGTTGGCCGCATTATTCAACGAACGTGCGAAGTGATGAAGGAAAACAAGGTGGACGATCCGTCGGATGTGCGCGCGCTTGGCGTGATTGACTTACCGACGATACAAAAGTACTTGAATTTTCATTACAGCGTGACGCTGGACCTCTATGGCTCGGATGTTTCGTCGAACGCTGCGAATTATTTCACCAGCGGGCTGAAAGGGCGCTTCCGTGAAACCAAGCTGGAAGACGATCACGTGCTGACGGACGCGGTATACCCAGTTTCCGAAGTTATGGGTGGAAAAATTGTCACCGAGCAGGTGCCGGCCTTGACCGCGTTGAACGAACGCCTGCGCGACGACTATATCGAGGAGATTGCCGATGGAGTTGGCCGCTGGCAGCGGGTGATTGATAATGCGGGCATTCCGTTCAGGTTGACGTTGCCACACAAAGGCTTTCATCGCGCGATCGGCAATTTCGCAGGGCATTTAATAAGCCCCGATGGGGAAGTTTTGAGCCAAGAGGCGTGGGAGAATCACGAGTCCGAATGGCTGCCGAATTCCAAGGACTATGCGTACGTCCAGTCGCTGATGAGCGGGCGGGTGGTGGAGCCGGGCAAGTTTGCCAATTGGATTGCTCCGCCGGCGCGTGGAATTAACGGTCAACCTTTGAACTTTGAATACGTGCGATTCAACTAGCGCACGCGAGTGAAAGGCGCAAGCTTCTGCGAAGGGCGGCAATCTCTGGAACCGATCATAGACATTCATGTCCACATCATGCCGTACCGCATGATGAAGCCGTCCGCCCATGAATTGATGAAGCACGGCCGCAAGGACTACGCCGATGTGGAACGCTATTGCGCCGATCCGAAGGCGTTTTTGGCGTTTCTGGATACTCTCGGCGTCGAGCGCGCTGGCCTGATCAATTATGTCGCGCCACAAATCATCGGGTTCACCCCGGAAGCGAATGACTGGAGCGCAAAGTATTGCAGCACGGCCCCGGACCGGCTGATCGCCTTCGGCGGAGTGCTCCCGGGAACAGTTCCAGATCCTGGCGCGGAAGTAGATCGCCTCGCAAAACTCGGGATTCGCGCCATCAAGATGCACCCTTCACATCAAATGCTGTCGCCGAATGATTATATGGATGGCAACCGCGGCTTGGCAGCAGTTTACGAACGCGCGCAGGCGCACGGCATGCCGGTCATGATTCATACGGGCACTTCGATTTTTCCGGGCGCTAGAAATCTGCATGCGCAACCAATGCTTTGCGACGATGTGTGCATCGACTACCCGAATCTCGTGGTCATTCTTGCGCACGGCGGCCGACCGCTGTGGATGGACGAGGCGTTTTTCCTCGTGCGGCGCCACAAAAACATGTACATGGATATTTCAGGAATCCCGCCGCAGAAATTGATGGAGTACTTTCCACGTATCGAGGACATAGCAGACAAAGTTTTATGGGGAACGGACTGGCCCGGGCCAGGCGTTCCGGCGATCAAAGGAAACATTGAAAAGTTCAACGCTCTGCCGATTGGGCCTGCGGCAAAGTGCAAGATTTTGTACGACAACGCGGCGCGATTGTTTCCGCGTTAGACTATTTTCAGCAAAGCGGGCAACACGGCGGCGAATGATGCAATCCGCGCCGCACTGACGATTTCGTAGCAGTCCGGCAAAGTTTCGGCGAGGTGATTGAACTTGACCACATTGCCCATCGAATCGCAAAAGACGGCGCAGATACGATTCACTCTGAACGGCGAGGAGACCGACGTCTATTTCGCGCCCTATAAGACTTTGCTGGAAGTCCTGCGCGAAGATCTCGGTCATACCGGCACGAAACACGGCTGCGAGCTGGGAGAGTGTGGCGCTTGCGCCGTTCTTTTGGATGGCAAGGCGGTGCTTTCCTGTCTCGTGCTTGCACTCGAATGTGGTGGAAAAGATGTTCTGACCGTCGAAGGTCTGGGAGGAGACGGAAACCTTCACCCCCTGCAGGATGCCTTTGCCGATCTCGGAGCAGCGCAATGCGGTTATTGCACGCCGGCAATTCTGGTGACTGCCAAAGCTCTGCTGGATCAAAATCCCCACCCGACGCGGGATCAGATCCGCGAAGCAATTTCCGGGAACCTGTGCCGATGCACGGGTTATCTGCAAATTTTCGAAGCCGTCGAAGCCGCGGTACTCAAGATCGCGGAGCAAAAGAATTACGGAGCGTAAATTGCGCAGCATGCACAAGAACACTTGCTGAGGAGCGCGCATGGCGAATGGAAAAGATTCGCGAATGACACCTGCCGGCGCTCTTAAAGCCGATGGCGACGAGCTTCGCGTGATTGGCGTTCCCCGGCGCAGAGTCGATGCGCGCGCAAAGGTCACCGGCCAAACGCGCTTTGCCGACGACATTTTCTTGCCGCGCATGGCGCATTGCAAACTGCTTCGTTCTCCCCATCCTCACGCGCGTATTGGAAAGATCGACACGACGCGCGCCGCCGCGCATCCGGGAGTGTATTTGGTTCTGACAGGGAAAGACGTTCCCATACAGTACGGCATTCTTCCGGTGAGTCAGGACGAGCAGGCCCTGTGCGTCGATCGTGTGCGGCACGTGGGAGATCCCATTGCTGCCGTCATCGCGCGCGAGGAGTTGACGGCCTTCGAAGCGCTGGACTTGATCGATGTCGATTATGAAATCCTGGCGTCGATCTCCGATCCCGAGGAGGCCCTCGTAACTCCCGAACCGCGTATCCACGAATACGGCGAAGAGGGAAACATTCATAAACTCGTGGCGCTGGAATTCGGCAACGTGGAAGAGGGCTTTGCCGAAGCGGATGAAATCTTCGAGGACACTTTCTTTTTTCAGGGGAACACGCATCTCCCCATCGAGCAACACGCTGCCGTGGCCATCAAGGACCCGGAAGGAAAACTGACGATCTGGTCGAGCACGCAAACTCCACATTATGTGCATCGCGCGCTCGCTAAGGTGTTGGAAATGCCGGCCGCGCATATTCGGGTGATCGCCACACCTAACGGCGGCGGTTTCGGAGGAAAGAGCGATCCATTCCAGCATGAAATTGTGGTGGCCAAAGCCGCTCTCATGCTGGACCGCCCCGTCAAAATCTGCCTGACTCGCGAAGAAGTTTTTTATTGTCACCGCGGCCGCCATCCAGTTCTCATGAAATTCAAGACCGGCGTCAAGAAGGACGGCGCAATCACAGGCATGCATCTCCAGACGTTGATCGACGGCGGCGCCTATGGTTCCTACGGAGTCGCCAGCACTTTTTACGCCGGAGCATTGCAAACCACGACTTACCACATTCCTCGCTATCGCTACCAAGGCTGCCGCACGTTCACGAACAAGCCGCCCTGCGGCCCAAAGCGCGGACATGGCACTCCGCAGCCGCGCTTCGGCCAGGAAGTCCAACTCGACAAAATCGCGGAGAAGTTGAAGATTGATCCCGCCGAGTTGCGCCTCCGCATCGTTGAATCCCCAAACGCCGTCACGGCAAATTTCTTTCGCCTCGGAACCGTCAATCTTACGGAGTGCATTCGCCGCGTCGTAAGGGTTTCCGGCTGGAATGAGAAATTCCGCAAACTTCCTGAAGGCCGCGGTGTGGGTCTGGCCTGCTCAGCGTATCTCACCGGCGCAGGACTCCCCATTTACTGGAACAAAATGCCGCACTCCGGAGTTCAGCTCAAATTCGATCGCAGCGGCGGCGTCAGCATTTTCTGCGGGGCGACGGAGATCGGTCAGGGTTCGGACGATGTTCTCGCCGGAATTGTTGCCGAAGTTCTAGGTATCGACACGTTCGACATCCGGCTGTTCACAGGCGACACGGACCTCGGACCCGTGGATCTCGGCTCCTATTCTAGCCGGGTCACACTGATGGCGGGAAACGCCGCATTGCAAGCCGCGGAACGCGGGAAGTCAATCATTGCCGACGCCGTAGCTGAAAAACTGGAAGTACCGAAAGAACGGCTGCGCTTTGCCGGCAGACGTGTCTTCGATTCCGCCGCTCCGGAAAACGGTCTCACCTTTCAAGACGCCGTTTGCCTCGCCGAAGCCCGCTTCGGCACGATCGGCACCGTCGGCTCCTACACTCCGCCGAAATCTCCCGCGCTTTACAAAGGTGGCGGCGTAGGACCGTCACCCACCTATTCGTATTCCGCAGCTATCGTCGAAGTCGAAGTGAACCAGGTTACCGGCTGGGTCACCGTACCGAGAATTTGGATCGCGCACGACATCGGCCGTGCTCTGAATCCGACATTAGTCCGCGGCCAGGTTGAAGGCAGCGTCTACATGGGTCTCGGCGAAGCCCTCATGGAAGAGCAGGAGTTCCGCCGCCTCCCAAAGAAACTTTCTCATGCGCTGGTGCACAAATTCCCCTCCATCCTCGAATACAAGAGCCCCACTTCGCTCGACATGCCCGAAGTGATCACGGAGCTGGTAGAAGAGCCGGATCCTCGCGGCCCCTTTGGCGCGAAAGAAGTTGGTCAAGGTCCGCTCTTGCCGATCATGCCGGCAGTCGCCAACGCCGTCTACGACGCTGTTGGAGTCCGCATCGATGAAATCCCCGTCACGCCTGAAAAAATCATGAAGGCTCTCGCAGAAAAGAAAGCCGGACGTGACCCGCGTTTTGGACCAAGCCATTTCCCGCACGTCAATTGGCCGGAGGCTCTGCGCGTCCCTCCGCCTTGGGAAGGCGGCGACGGAAACGCGGTAAACGACGTTCCCCGTCGCGGGAAACCTCGCCGGGAAAAAGAAAAGGTACTAGCGCCATGATGCGCTTGCCTCTTTTTGAATTTCGCGCGCCACACACGCTCGAAGAAGCCGTGCGCATTCTCGACGGCGAGAGGACCAATGCGATGCCGCTCGCGGGCGGCACGGACCTATTGCCGAACATGAAACGCCGCCAACAAGTTCCGCGAACGTTAATCAGCCTGCGTCGCATTGAGAGTTTGAACCGCCTTGTATTGAAAGAATCCGGTTCACAGCTAGGCGCATGCCTGACTCTTTCAGAAATAGCGGCAGATCCTCGGTTTCGCAATGGATTGACCGCCCTGGCGCAAGCGGCTTCTCTGGTGGCCACTCCGCAAATCCGCAACATGGCCACGCTCGGCGGGAATATCTGTTTGGACACGCGCTGCAACTACTACGATCAAAGCTATGAGTGGAGAAAGTCGATTAACTTCTGCCTGAAGAAAGACGGCACGACCTGCTGGGTCGCGCCAGGAAGCTCGAAGTGCATGGCGGTCTCTTCGACCGACACAGGCCCGGCACTGATGGCGCTGGGTGCTCGCGTCCGGCTGGTCTCGCGCTCCGGAGAGCGCGAAGTCCTTCTTTCCGATCTTTACAATAACGACGGGATCGACTACATCAAGCGCAGACCGGACGAAATTCTATCGGAAGTAGTGCTGGATCCCCTTCATGGATGGAAGAGCACCTATTGGAAACTTCGCCGCCGTGGCTCGTTCGACTTTCCCGTACTGTCCGTCGCGGCGGCAGCGCGCCTTTCCAAAGGCAACGTGGTCGAGGACGCTCGCATTGTCGTGGGCTCGGCCGCCTGCCGCCCGCTGGCAGCTCCGGAAGCGGCAAAATCACTGCTCGACCGCCCCCTGAATCAGCAGGCCATCCAAGAAGCCGCCACACTCGCGGCTCGAATCGCCAAGCCGCTCGACAACACGGACTTTGACATGACGTGGCGTAAGAGGGTGACAGCCGAGTTGGTCACCTACGCTTTGCGCGAGTTGCGCGGCGATGATGTGCGGACCGAACGCGAGAGTTTCACCCGCTGCGCTTTCGAGTAGTCAATTCGGATACTCAAGTGAGAGTGCAATTGAGTCCGTGGGGCAAAAAATTGGCTGGGAGACTAGGATTCGAACCTAGATAGCCAGATCCAGAATCTGGAGTCCTACCGTTGGACGATCTCCCATCCGTTGCGAGGAAAAAAACGAACCGCAGCGCGTTCCCGATGACCGGGCCGCTACGATTCTCTATCTAATTTAATCGCGTTTTCCGCAGTCGTCAACCGCACCGGGCGCAGATGAGCGCCCATTTGGGATCAACGTGGGTTTTCCGCGGGTTTTGCCGCCGCGCTCCCATTGCCCGCAATGGGCACCATTCGCCCCTGGCGAATCGCATATTCGACGCTGCCCCAGCGAATACGATTTGAGCCAAAACTCGCGAACCAGACCAGAAAGTGAGTGGCATCCCACAGAGGCACCAGCCAAATTTTCCGGCGCAAGACTTCGTCTCTGACGCCCCAGATACCCACCGTCCAAGCCATCGCAAAACGCAGGATCAAGTAGGCAAGCGCGTAGCCGGCCGCGATCCATTTTGTTGGCGCCACGAGCGCCGCAAGCACTGCCCAAGGCAGGCCTTGCGTGAAGAGAAGCCCAACGTAGGACAGCGGCCTGCACAAGCGTACCGTCCGCGCCCAGCGCACTTGATGGTCCCAAAAGCCGCGAAAGGTCTGCGCGGGATACATGGTCCAGACGGTTTCGCGGGAGAGGACGACTTTGCCTCCCGCTTTGGCGATGCGATTGCCGATTTCATAGTCGTCGGCAAGCGTCCCGGCAATGGCTTCAAAGCCGCCGATCTTCCCGAGCCATTCTTTGCTCGTCGCGATGGAAGCACCGAGCGCAAAGGTGATTCCTTCGGTCCATCTGGCCATCAGCACGCCAGCGAAAAAATCGCTGGAAGCGCCAACGGCTTCGATTTCGGCGCCGAGATTTTTCTCGGCGATCCCACGGTAAAAACACGTGACCGCGCCGATCTTATTATCGGCCAGCGGTGCCACGACTTGACGCAAAAATTGCGGCCCAACGCGCACGTCGCCATCAGCCAAGGCCAATACTTCGTTCTGCGCTTCCCGCGCGAGCCGCGCCAGCTTGTTTACCTTGCGGTTTGCGCCCAGATGCTCCGCGCCCACAAGCAGCCGAATGCACCGCTCGGGAAATTCCGCGATGATGCGGCGGATCACCGCCACGGCAGGATCTGTGTCGTCGTTCACGGCGAACAAAATCTCGTAGTTCGGATATTCCTGCCGGCAAAAGCTGGAGAAATTCTCGTAAGAGCCGAAATCCACACCGCGCACCGGTTTGAGCACGCTAACGGGAGGAGTGTAATTCGAAGGGACCTGCGCGCGCTCCGGCTTGAAGAAGCGCAGAGCGGCCAGCGTTGCCAGCGCGTAGTAAACCAGCGGAGCCGCCGCTAGGACCAGCATCGCATCTCGCCACACGTCAAAATGTGCCCTCATGCGCTTTCGCCTATTACTGGAATAGACTATCCGTCTATCTCGGGTTTGCTCGCAACTCTAACAGGTTGTCACGCCGGGGGAAATTCGCCTGACCCGTTTTCTTCTGAGCGGCAGGGAAAAATAATTCCAGTCCAAAATGGGACTTTGCGCAGAGAATTATCGTGGGTTGCAGAAGTTTCTACGAACCTCGACGGCTTCCTTTCAAGAAGTGTTTTTTGAACTGGCAATTCTGGAACTTGCGCTCCGCGTAGCGCCTTCCATCGTTAGTTTCGCGTTGGGCAACGGAAAGAGCTTTCCGTTCTTAACGCGGTAGACTCGGCCTCGCCACCTGATCTCTTTCGAGAAAAATCCACCTATCCAAACGATAAAGGTAAAAGCATCTCTCAATGGAACCAGCCAGAGTCTTTTCGTTGTTCCACGATCGCCGAGCCCCCAAACCCCCGTCGCCCAAGCCAAGCCCAGGCGCAGCGATAGGTAAGCAATGATATGAGCAGCCGCAATACCCCACCATCCCGCTCCGGCCGCAAACGCGGCTGCCAGCAGCGCCCAAGTAAGCCCGTGGGTCAGCAGCAGCCACCGGTAGGCTGTGGGACGTACATTCTTCAAACCGATCGACCAACGCAATTCGTGTTGAAAGTACTGCGCGATCGTCTCTTTCGGAAACACCATCCATACCGGCTTGCGCATCAACTCCACGGTATAGCCGCGGCGCGCGATACGGTTCCCTAGCTCAAAGTCGTCAGAATGATGACTCGCGATGGCTTCCCAACCGCCAATCTCCGACAGGTGTCTCTTGGTTGTCGCCATCGTCCAGCCGAAAGCGAATTGCATCCTGCCTTCGAGCATTCGCGCCACTAGAGCGCCGGGAGCGGAATCCAGATACATCCCCAGGGCATTCAAATCTGCCGCGACGCCGCCGCCGGTAATGCATCGGCAAAAAGCGGTGACCGCGCCAACCTGCGGATCGGCAAATGGAGGCACAACCGTCCTCAGATAATCAGGATCGACGCGCACATCGCTGTCGCTCATCACCACAAGATCGTATTTCGCTTCCGCCACCAGCCGGCACAAGCTGTTCACCTTGCTGTTCGCTCCAACTCGCTCCGCTCCCTTAATCAGCCGGATGGAGCATCGTGGAAAATCAGTTTGCAGCTTCTCGATGACGGGCACCGCAGGGTCGTCCGAATCCGCCACCGCAAAAATGAGTTCGTATTTCGGATAGTCCAGCAGGCAATAGCTGGCAAAATTTTCGTAAGCTTCGCAGTCCACCCCGCGCACGGGCTTGAGAATGCTCACGGGCGGAAAATACGAAGATTTCAATAAAGGCGAGGGCGATCTCCGCAACCTGCGGAAATAGTCAAGAACGGAGTACAAGGAGAGAACGTAATAAGCCAGCGGCGCAGCCGCCAGGACAAGCGCAATCCAATAAAGGATATGTAACTGCATTCCAGTCGCCCCAAGTCCCAATCGCACGGCGAAAACCGAAGCAATGGGATCCCGTCCGTCAAACAGGAATCCTGATTCAACTTACTTGCGGAGTCAGATGCCAGAATATTCTGATGGGTTGCTGCCGACAGACCTGGAATCCCTTGCCGGCACCAATCCGTTTCCTAGACACTATCACTCTCCACTTTATTGTTGAATATTTAGATCGGAGGTGCGTGCTTAACCTGCTGCTACCAGCGCAACTCCCGCGCAAACCAGCACGACCCCGGCCCATCGCGCGAGGCTGATCTGCTCGCCCAGAATGTACTTCGCGCCTAGAGTGCCAACCACGTAACTGAGCGCCGACGCAGGAATCACCAAACTGATGGGCTCCCAGGAAAGCAATATCAGCAACGAATAAAACGAAAGCGCCATCAGCGGCACGCCCGCCCAGAACCAGCCATTGCGCATTGCCCGGCCCAGGAATTGAAGCAATTCCAGCGGCCGCAAACGCGTGGGTTCACCCGTGGCCTTCATTCCGTGGGTTATGGCGATCTCGCCCCCAGTGCTGCCAAGAATCAGAACCGCGAGCGCTAGAATCACGCGCATCATGCCACGGCCTCGCCGGTCACCACGGTCGTCCGTGGTTTCGTTTGCCCCACCAACAGCACACCCACGCAGATCAGTACAACCCCGACCCAACGCCGCGGCGAAACCGATTCGTGCAAGAAAACAACCGCCAGGAATGTGAGTAAAGCATATCCAAACGCGCCTGCCGGCATCACGTAACTATAGTCCGCCCAGCTAAGCACGGTCATGTAACTAAGCATGAAGCCGGTCAAAAAGAAAATCGCGACCCAGATTGTCCCGCTGGCCGCCGTCAGGCGAAGCGCTTGCGCGAGTCCCGAAGCCGTCAATTGGACCGCACCAATCTGCGACATTCCGCGCTTCAGCATCAGGTCTCCGGCGTTGGCGCACACTACCATCGCCAAGACCATGACCAGCGTCTTGATCCGCAGTCTTCTCTCGCTTGCCATTTTGCGGAGGTTAGTCGTTTCCGGAAGCCGAAGGCGATTCCGGCACGGAGATCATCGGCTTCTTGTAATCCTCGCCGCCCTTGCGAGCCCACTTGAGGCGCTCGGCGCGCAGCTTTAGGAATTCCGTAGCTTCGGCGTACAGGCGCTTGCGCTCATGGCTATCCCACAGCGCTTCCTTCACGATGCGCCAAACGACCTTGGGCCGGAAATAATATTCGTCATAGAAGCGGTTCACACCTGCCATCATTTCTGCCTTGGACAAATGCGGGTACTCAATGTGCGGCAACTGATGGCCGCTGGAATCCGCCAGTGCTTCCACTTTCAGGAATCCTTGCTGCGCCATGGTGTCGTGCAATTCCGTACCCGGCATGGCGTGGGCCAGCGAAACCTGAATGGTCTCGCAATCCAATTCCTTCGCGAAATCGATTGTCTTCTGAATCGACTCTTTCGTTTCACCCGGCAAGCCGATGATGAAGTCGCCGTGTACCCGGATCCCGACCTTGCGGCAGTTCTTCATGAACGTGCGCGCCATTTCCACCGTGGCGCCCTTTTTGATGTTCTTCAGGATTTGCGGCTCGCCGGATTCGAACCCAACGATAAAGAGCCGTGCACCTCCATCGGCCATCGCTTTTACGGTCTCGTAGTCGCTGTGCACGCGCGCCGTGGAAGACCACTGGAATTTCAACGGCTTGAACTTGGCACAAAGCTCCAGTACGCGGTCCTTGCGGATATTAAAAGTATCGTCGTCGAAGAAAATCTCTTTCATTTGCGGAAAATAGCCGAGCGCTTGCTTCACTTCCCGGGCCACGTTATCCGTGGAACGCGTCCGCCAGGCATGCCCTGAAATCGTCTGCGGCCACATGCAGAACGTGCACAGCGCCGGGCATCCGCGCGTGGTGTAGAACGATACGTAAGGGTGCAGCAGGAACGGCACGTTGTACCGTTCGATCTCCAGATCGCGCTTATAAATGTCCGTGGCGAATGGCAGGGCGTCCAGCTCTTCCGTGTGCAGTTGCGGGCGTTCCGCGTTGTGCACGATTTTTCCGTCCTTACGGTAGCTCACCCCGAGAATTTCGCTCAGCGGTTTCCCGTGCGCGTATTCCACCACCGAATGATCGAACTCTCCGCGCGTCACAAAGTCGATGTCTGGGCTGGCATTCAGCGTCTCATCCGGCTTGATATGGCCATGCGGCCCGACGAAAGCAATTTTCAGGCTCGGGTTGGCTTCCTTGATTTTCCGGATAAGCTTGACGTCGCTTTCCAAGCCAACTGTGGAGGTAAAGAGGATCAAAAATTCGTAGTCTTTACAGATCTGGATGGTCTGTTGCCAGTTGATTTTGTGAGGAGAGGCGTCCAGCAGCCTGCTACCCGGGATCATTCCCGCGGGGTACGTCAGCCAAACCGGGTACCAATAGGATTCAATCTCCCGTGTTGCAGGCCAACGCGAACTCGCACCGCCGTCGAAATTCTCGAAACTCGGCGGATTCATCAACAACGTTTTCATTACATCCGGCATTCTTCACCCTCAGCCTTCGCGCAAAAATGGTCCGCTCCAACTCCCGGTTCCCGCGGACAGCCTGTGTAATGGAAGGATCGCGCAAGCGCGCGGACTGGAGCCCCCCATCTATATGTCTATTCTACCTGACTTCGTTGCATCCCCCAAACCTTTCTGCCATTTGGTGTTATCAAGCAGCGAACGGCAATATGCGCCATTGAACGGCGTCCACCGGACTTCGCCGGGCGATCAGTGGCAAGCACTGATCACTTCATCCACCGCGGAGCAGAGCAAGTCCCAAATACGGTCTACCCAATCAAAGTGCTCCGGTTTCATGAGCACCGATCGCAGGCAAGTCATCGTATCGCGGTCACGTTTCATGGCTCCCAGATTCCTCTCCCAAAAACGAACCGGCAATTCCGCCACTGCCAGATGCAGATCGCGCCTCGCCGCCGCTTCAAATATTTTGCGGCTCCGGACGGAAGCATCGCTGGCGCTCGCGGCTTTTGGCGCAAATACGACAATGTCCAACTCCGGCGCAAAGGCCGTCAAGAATCGTGGATCCGCGTCCAGCCTTTCGAACAGCGCCAGCGCCGCCTTCCTTCCGCATTCCAACCCATGCGCAAGTTCGCCTCCCTTCTTCAGCGGCAGCAATCGCTGTGTCGCCCATAATGCCGCCGCGGCCGCCCCCGGCCGCGAACACTCCAAGCTGATTTCGCCCAGGTGCAGCTCGGCGGAGCTGAAGTACGTATAAGGGGAATCGTGCTTGTACAATCTTCCTACTGCGGGCTCGCGAAAGAGCACACACCCGCAGCCGTACGGCTGCAAACCGTGTTTGTGCGGATCAATCACAATCGAGTCTGCCTCCGCAATCCGCGCAAAAGCGGACTGCGATTCTTCTCCTAAATTTCCGGCGAGCAGGAAGTATCCGCCATAGGCCGCATCGGCGTGTAGCCTGAACCCCTGTTTAGCGCGCAGTTCTAGAATTTCTGGAAGCGAATCGACAGAACCCGTTGCCGTGGTGCCCATTGTCGCGACAACGGTCCCCACGTCGCCGCGCTCCGTCCGTTTCGCCAACGCCTTCATATCCATCCGGCCCCGCGCGTCGCACTCCACCGATTCGAATGGCAGCTTCAGTACCCCGCTGATCCTCCCATGCGTGTAATGAGCCTGCTCGCTGGCCACAATTTTCTTCTCTGGCTGCAATTGCCCCGCCACCCATAGCGCTTCGAGGTTCGCCATCGTCCCGCCGCAGCACAAGTGGCCCAGAAAATTCTTCCATCCAAACATGCCGGCAATCTCCGCGACCGCCTCTTTTTCCATGGCCGACGTCGCTCGGCCGCCATCCAGCGCATGATTGTTTGGATTGATCCACATGGCCAATGCATACGCCAGCCGCGCCACCGGGTGTGGCGGCTTCAGCATCTGCCCTGCGTAGAGGGGGTGAAAATATGGAAAATTATCTTGCAGTCTTTCGGCTGTCGCCCCAAGCACCTCGGCGAGACGCGCCATCTCTAGTGCTTGATTTTCAAAAGCAGGCAGTTTCGCGAATCCATCATCGAGCTTTCTCGCTACTTGCGAGAATATGCTCAGGCTTTCCTGATCGAGCATCACGAGTTACCAGTCACGAGTCACTAGTCACCTCTTCACTGCCACACTTTATCCAATTGCCCCGCCGTCCTTAACAATTCCAACTGCGCCTGCTGTTTCTGAAAGTTTGCATCCAGATACGCCATCCACTTTTCGTTCTCTTCCAGCCGCGCTTTTTCGACTTCGCGGAGATTCAACTTCCCCTCAGCAAACTGCGATTGAAACACCGCGACGTTTTGCTGCGCGAGCTGCAATTCCAGCCGCGCTACATCTTTGGCCGCATCCCTTTCGCGCACCCGCCGCGTCTTTTGCCTGACATCCGCCGTCAATTCGCTTTTCTTGTTCGTCAGGTTGACCTTGGCTGCTTCCAGGTTGATACGCGCTAGTCCTATATCTGCTCTTATCTTCGCGCTGAAAATCGGAATATGCATGTCAATTCCGGCGTTGAAATTGTTCCGTTGAAAAGAGTTAAAGAACTGCGTGTAGTTGTTGAATTTCCCGAGCACGCTGTAGATGCTGACGAGTTCCAGCGTCGGGAGATAGCCTCGGTGCTCCCCCTTCAGCCGGAATTCCTTCGCGCGCACATCGGACTCCGCAAGCTGCAATCCCGCATTGTGCGTCATCGCCAGAGCCACAAGGTTGTCTCCTGCTTGCTCGGCCTCTCCCGGTAACTCCTCGGGCGTAACTTCGATGGCCAGCCCCTCGGAAAAACCAAGCTGGTATCTCAAAAAAACTTCCAGCTCATCTTCCCGTCCCTCAAGCTGCAGAATCCTCTGGATAACCTGCGCTTTCGTGAGCTGCGCTTTCGTCGCTTCCACCGGTAGTTCGTATCCTTCTCCTTGCCGCTCTTGCGTCACTTGCAGGATCTTCTCCGCGCTTTCCTGCTCCTTGCGCAACAATTCAAGGGAATGCCGCACCTTACCCAGTTCCAGGTAGGCCATCGCTGTTCGCGTGATCACGCTGTTCTTTGTATCTTCCAGAACGATCTTTTGTGCCTTGGCTTGCTCTTGCGTCTCCTTCGCCTGGCCCCGCAGCGGTTCGTTGAAAACCTGTTCTGTGTACGTCACGTTGAAAATCGATGGTGCGCGTCCGCCCGGCGTTTCCGGTATGCCGTTCGTATACCCCGCGCCGGAGCCCGCGTAGAGATTTGGCATGAACTGCGCCTTGGTGATCTGCGCCGCGCGATCCGCCACGCTGGCCTGAATCTTCGCCACTTGAATCTCTTTGCTGTTCTGCAGCGCCAGCTCGATCGCGCGCTTCAGCGTCAGCGTCACGGCCGCTCCATCCTTCGGCGATTCCTGCGCCGTAGGCTGGCTTGCCTGCCGCGCGGACGGCTCTTGCGCGCGCGCAGCGCTACCACACAGCAAAATCAGGGCGGCCATTCCCGCAACGCGTTCCAGTAATTGCATTTTCATGCTCCTTCGTCGTCTCTCAATTCGAACCGGCGCCCATCAACAATAACTCGTCGTGCCTTGCTCCAGAAATCTCTGAACTCTAGTCGAAAACTCAGCTCCCCGAAAAATAAAAAGGGCCGCCAAACGCCGCCCCTGGTTCACACTCCATATCGATTCGCTATCCCTCGGCCTCTAGTCCCTTCCTCATTCATATCTCAACGAGTCAACAGGTTGCAGGCTCGCCGCCTGGTTCGCCGGCAGGTAGCCGAAAAAAAGCCCCGTGGAACACGACACCACAAACGCGATCACCACACTGAGACTCGACACCGGAACCCGCAGATTTCCCGGCAAGAAGGCTTGGATGGCCACTGGTATGGCAATCCCGATCAAGATGCCCAGGACTGCCCCGCCTCCGCTGATAATGAACGCCTCAAGCAAGAACTGATACATGATCTCGCTCCTCGCCGCTCCTATGGCCTTGCGGATACCGATCTCCCGGGTTCGTTCTGTCACGGTCACAAGCATGATGTTCATGATTCCGACTCCGCTGATCAGCAGCGCAATGAACGCAATAATGATCAGCACGATGGTCAACGCCATTGAGATATTCCTCGCGGCGTTCAGGATCGCTGTTAGCGTTAGCACCTTGTAATCTGCTCCCGCCGCGTGGCGGGCCCGCAGAAGTAGACCAAGCTGCCGCTCGACGGATGGTACGTCTTCGGCCCGGGCCGCTTGCGCGCTAATTAGCCCCACTACTTCCGTGCCGGTGTAATACTTCATGAGCGTAAAGGGAAGAATAACGGAGTTTTCGTGAATGTCCGAAAGGCCGAACGTCTCGACTCGTTCGCGGAACACGCCGATCACCGTAAACGTCAATTCTCCCATCCGAATCGTTCTCCCGACCGGATTGTCTTGCCCGAAAGTCTTATCTGCGAGTTGCGTGGTGATCAGGCAAACTTTGCTGCGCATCTCCATATCCCCGGCATCGAGGAAGCGCCCGCGCAAAACGAGAAGCCGCCGAATCGCCTGGTAACCCTCCGTCACCCCAACGAGGTTCACGACCCGCTCGACGCCATCGGCAACCACGCTCATGGGAAGTTCGCGGCTTCCAGCTACCTCAACCACATTAGGAATGGACTTGATGGCCTCCAGGTCTTCCAATGTTATTTCATAACTGAGTGGTTGCGGCTTGTCCGGCCTTTGAACCAGCTCCGCCTGAACCAGGTTGGAGCCGACCGCCTCGATCTGAGAAAGCACGAATTTCCTGCTGGTCAGGGCCACGGTGACGACCAGAACGATGGACGCGCTCCCGATAATCACGCCTAGTGAAGTCAGTATTGCGCGGAGCTTATTTGCACGCAGCGCGTCGATCGCCACCGATACCGTTTCGCGGATGTCCATCATTGACCCTTTGCCGAATCGGAATTGACCGGAATTTTCCGGCGGCCGCTGCTGACTCTTACTTCAGCCGCTTCAACGCTTCCTGGGCCATTTTGTTTTTGGGATCCAACTTCAGCGCGCTCTCAAATTCATTCGCGGCCTCTTCCATTTTGTTCTGCTCTTCGGAGAGCCGTCCCAGCCAGGCGTGTGCTGCGGCGGGCCGCGGATATCCCGTTCGCGTCGGCGCCGTCTTCAAATACTCCCTCAGCAGCCTTTCTGCTTCTCCTGGATTTTCCTTCTTCAAAACCAGCGCTACGCCACGATAAAACTTCCCTCTTGGGTCGGCGGGCGCCACCTGCTCCCCAGTGTCCGCGACCGCCAGGAGCCGTTCCGGCTGGCTGCGCTTGACGGCATAATCCCCGATGTCATAGATCAATTCTGCCGATTTTGGATTGCTTTCGAGAGCTTTCGCGAATTCCTCTTCCGCAACCGCGAAATCTTTCTTCTGCCGCCTGCAATTCCCCGCCGCGAAATGTCCTTCGGCGGCGTCCATCGCCGCCAATTGCTTGATCTGCGGTAACGCCTTCTCTTCCCCGCCCCCCACCAGGCCGGGAGCGCTACAATCGAACTCGATCAGCACTTGCCGCGCCGAAAAATTTTTCCCGTCGAGTTGTACCGCGGTCTCGAATTCCTTCCGCGTTTTCTTCGCCAGCGAGATGGCCGAAAACCAGCCCGCATGATCGGCTTTTTCTCCGTACGCTCTGCCGAGCCACTCGTGGTAGACCGAATTCTGCGGGTCGATGGCCACGGCCTTCTCCGCGCTCTTGATTGCCGGGTCATGTTGCTGCAGCTCCAGGTAACTCTTCGCGAGTAGCAATTGCACGTCGCCATTCTGTGGCTCCCGGGCTGCTGTCGCCTGCAACGTTTGAATGGCTTTCACATAATCGCTGGCTTCGAAGGCCAGCCGCCCCGCTTCGAGACTGGCTTCCTGCTTCACATTTGTCGCCGCAACCGCCCAATTCGCAACGCACAGGGCGGCGAGCATCCACTTCATCCGCCTAACCATTCCATCGTTCCGGGAAAATCAACACTTCCGTCGTGAGGACGGTTACAGTCATGCCGTCTCGCAAATCGACGTCTCCAGGAAGCGCCACTAGATCATCTTCCTTAAGCCCGCTCACCACTTCGTAGTTCGTGGCGTCCGCTATGCCTACGTGAATTTCCCGCTTCTCCAAGGTGGACTTGCCGACGCCCAGCTGGTTCTGTTTCACCACAAACACGTACCGCTTCCCGCCCTCAGCCGCCACCGCTCCCCGCGGCACGGACAAAACACCGATTCGTTCCCGCGAATTGATGCGTACGTTCACGTTGATATTCGGCAACAGCTCCAATTTGTCGTTGTTCACGGCGCAGAGTAACTCACCTACGCTGCGGTTCTGGTGTGGCACCACCTGTTTCGGAATGTTCTCCGTTTTCCCCACCCACGTCTTGCTCGGCAGCGCGTCCCAAGTGATCTTTACCGGCTCGTTCACTTCGAGCGCCCCAAGCTCCGGCTCATCGATAAACGCACGCACGCGAACCTTGTGCAGGTCCGCCATTTCCGCCAGCAGATCCCCGAGCTTTACGTAATCTCCTGCTTTCACCGGCAACGAGTAGAGCGTCCCATCCGCGGGAGCGGTGATCCGTCCTTGCCGCACCTTTTCATTCAGCGCGGCGACTTCGTTTTGAATTTGCTGCACCCGCAGCACTGTCTCAACCGAGTCCAGCTTCACGCTCCGGTCAAACTCCTGCTTGACGGCCAACAGTCTGGCTAGCTCGGCTTGTGCCTTTATCAGGGCAACGTCGTTCGCAGCAAGCTCATCCTGCGTCGCCGCTTGCTGCGCGACCAGCCGCTGAAGCACCTCATTGTTCTTCTGCAACCGGTCGCGTTCCGCTTGAGCTTTCGCCAGGTCACCTGTGACCTTGGCCGCTTCATCAATTTTTCCCCCTGTCTGGGCTGCCCGCAGATTGTCCTCCGCCTTCAGGAGTTTTGCCTTTGCTTCCGCAAGTCGTGCGGCCGCGTCCTTTACATCCAATTCCAGGACTACTTGGCCTTTCTTGACCGTTTGTCCCTCTGTCGCGCGCACCTTCTCCACAAATGTATCCAGTTGCGCTCGCATCACGTACGGCGAGATTGGCTCCACTTTTCCGTTACTGCTGATGGACGAAACCAGGTTCTCGCGCACCGGTGTTACCGCCGAGATCTTTGGCACCGGCTTTCGCCCGCTCAACCCCACCAGCACATACGCCAGCACCCCCGCCAGCGCCAGGTAGAGCAAAATCCGATTTCGCAACCTGCGATCCATCTTTTCCTATCCTGCGCCCTCCCGCGCCTCACACCTCACGAGACGCAAGAACACATCCCTCAGGCCCAGCGTCTTTCTTACTTGTCCGTGGCTTGCTTGACCCCTGTCAGGAAGGCGCCAAGGACTTCATTCTAACAAGAGCAGCGCGGCTTTCTCTAAATTCCTTGCAAGCGTTGTTTATTCTGCGCCCTGCTCTCCCCTTGACCTATTCGCCGGGTTGGCCCGCTCTCACCTTTAAATGATGCATCTCTCCTATTCCCGGGATGCCGCTCACCGGGTTATGGACGGAAGACCACCTCGTGCTAAAATCCGCCTATGTCCGCTGAGAGCACCACCGAGAAAACCGCCACTCCTGCTTCGGGTGGCTTGAGCAAACCCATCCAGCCCGGCGCCGTCGTAAGTCCTGTCATCCACCGCGTCTGCATCCAGTGCAATAACATGTTCCGCGTCACTCCCGACAGGTTTGATGCCAAGCAGTGCCCCATCTGTCACAAGGGTTAGCAACCGAGGCATCCCCTTTTTCCTATTTTCCATTTCTCTTTTCTATTTTCTCTCCTCCCCGGTAACATTTCCTCCCGCCCTGCGTAGTACACTGTGGACGCTCTGTGCCCGGTTTCCGAACTCCTAGCGAGGGGTCCCTCAATGATTGAAGCTCGTGGCCTGTCCAAGCGCTTCCACGACAAGAAGCGCGGCGAAATCCGCGCCGTCGATAACGTCAGCTTCACCTGCCAGCCCGGCAAGATTTACGGCCTCCTCGGAGCCAACGGTGCCGGCAAGACAACCACGCTTCGCATGCTCGCCACCATCCTTGAGCCCACCGACGGCACCGCCATCGTTTGCAGCTACGACGTCGTCGAGCAACCCGAAAAAGTCCGCGCCAATGTCGGCTTCCTTTCCACCGCCACCGCCCTCTATCGCAGACTCACAGCACAGGAATTTGTCGAATACTTTGGCCGCCTCAATGGTTTAGACGAGGCTACCCTCAAAAAGCGCGTCGATGATATTTTCACTCGCCTGGACATGAACGGTTTCCGCGATCGCCGCTGCGATAAGCTCTCCACCGGCATGATGCAGAAAACCTCCATCGCCCGCACCCTCGTCCACGACCCCCGGGTCATGATCTTCGACGAGCCCACCAACGGCCTGGACATCATGACCGCCCGCACCATCACCGCCTTCATCCGCGAATGCCGCAACAACGGCAAAACCGTCATCTTCTCCACGCACATCATGAGCGAAGTCGAAAAACTCTGCGACACCATCGGCATCATTCAGTCCGGTAAACTCCTTGTCGAAGGCTCCCTTCCCCAGCTTCGCGACAAGTACGCCGAGCGCGAACTCGAGGAAATCTTCGTCAAAGTCGTCACTCCCCATTTTGTCGCCGAGGAGGCCAACTGATATGTCCCTTCGCAACGTCGGCATTGTCTATCGCAAGGAATTGACGGAAGCCCTCCGCGACCGCCGCACAGTCATCTCTACGATACTCGTGCCTCTGCTCCTCTTCCCCGTCCTCAGCGTCGGCTTTGGCTCGCTCGCTGTCGCCCTCGTAGGCAAGGCCAAGGAAGAAGTCCCCAAAGTCATGCTTCGCGGCGGTGGAGATTCTCCCGAGGTTGTCGAAGGGCTTAAGAAACTGGACAAAATCGAGATTGTTGCCGAAACGCCCGACTGGAAAGACCAGATCATCAACAAAGAAATCCGCGCCGCCGTAGAGATCCCTGCCGGTTTTCAGGCTGATGTCGCTCAACAAAAATCAGACACCGTCCACATTTACAATTACGAAGGAGAAATGAAGTCCGAATTTGCGAGCGACAAAGTCGAAAAGTATTTGAAGGACTATAGCGACACTCTGGTCAAAGACCGTCTAGCTGCGAAAAACCTGCCGGTCGGCGTTCTGAAACCTTTTGAATTCAAACGTGAAAACGTCGCCCCTCCTGAAAAAGTCAGCGGCGCTGCTTTCGGCGGCATCATCGGCTACATGGTCATCCTTCTCTGCATGACCGGCGCGATGTATCCCGCCATGGACCTGACTGCCGGCGAAAAAGAACGCGGCACCATGGAAACCATTCTCTCCAGCCCCATCTCCCGCATGCATCTTGTCCTTGGCAAATTCTTTCTCATCCTCACGGCCGCCCTGGGCACCGCGGCTCTGTCCGTTTTGTCGATGGGCGTCTCTTTCTCAGTCTTAGGTCACTACACTTCACAGTCTGCCGGTGGCCGCGAGGCTGCTGCAGGTCTTATTCTCAAGCTCGGACCCAAGACCGTGATTTCGGTCTTCCTCATGGCTCTTCCCATTGCCGTCCTCTTCTCCGCCACCCTGATGACCATCGCTCTCTTCGCCAAAACCTACAAAGAAGCCCAGAGCTATCTCACACCGATGACTTTTGTCGTCATCATCCCCGCCGTCGCCGCCATGCTTCCTGGCGTCGAGCTCACCCCAAAACTTTCCCTCGTTCCCATTCTCGGCACCAGCCTTCTGTGCAAGGAGCTCGTCGCCGGCACTTATCACTGGAATCTCATCGCTATTATCTTCGCTTCAAACTGTGTCTACGCTGCCGTCGCCCTGTTCCTCGCCATCAAAATGTTCCAGCGCGAATCCGTCCTCTTCCGCTCGTAGCGGCGGCCCTTAGGCCGGCCAGTTCGACAACTCTCCCTCAATCCCCCTATCCTCCAACCATAAAAGAGCGCACACTACTCTGGAGGTTTAACCTATGGTTGCTGCTGCCGGTGTTTGGAAAAAGAAACGCGACGATTTGAAAACCAAGCGAAACTCGCTATTCGCAATCTACACAAAAGACCCTCAAAACTTCTCCCTCGCCCGGGAAATCAAAGCCCTCGACGACGAAATTGCCGACTGCACCCAGCACGTCGAACAAGAAAGACGCGCGGAACAGCGCGCCTCTTCTCCCGCCGCCAAACTTGTTACTACTCCCAAGTAATTCTGAATGAGCTTCCAAACGGGCCCGCCGCGCTGCCAGGCCTGTAGTCCACTATCGCTGCCTGACCTCCACTTGCACCGGCCGCGCCACCGCACTTACTTCCGGATCGTAGTATTCATACACGCGCGACCGGAACGTCCGCGCCCGAATCGGATACTTCGCGCGCAAACGGAACTTCAGTGACACCGTGTCGCCCGGCGCAAACGAATCGAAGTACAGAATGGCCTGCGTGGCCGTCAAACTGAACTTCTCCAGCCGTCCGCTTTTCTGCCCGGCGCTTTTTTCGTGGTACTCCTGCAAATCTTCGCTCAGCAGGTCGAATCCCGGCGGAATCCCCAGGTCCACCATCACCATGTTGGCGGCTTTTGGCAAATTGTTTTTCATGGTAGCGGTTGCCGTCGCTATGTCGTCCTGCACCAGATGCGTGCGATCGTACGCCACGTCGATCGAAAGCGCTTCATTCTCCGGCTTCCTATCCCAGGGCAAAAAATACTGTCCCACCACCTGGTACGCCAATCCGCCCTTCCCCGCAAACCGGATCTCCACCGTGTTCCCGCCTTTCGCATCTACATCCTTGAACACAAATTGATGCAGCAGATCGTTATTTTCCGGCGTTAACACAAGTTTCTCCGCTGTCTTGCCGTTCAGCAAAACCTCCAGCGTGCCGCGAACGTCCGCCGCGCCTTTCTCCGTCGCCAGCAGCAGCGCCCGCAAAGCCATGATGGTCGCTTGCGTGGTTCCCCACGCGCCGGAAGCATCTTTCTTGGCTGCGATGTACGCCATCGCCTTCCGCGCCGTGCCCGAAGCATTGCCCCATTTCAGCAGCGCCTGCGCCGCCAGTTCGGTCGTCTCCACGCTCGCGCTCGTGCCCGTGGCATACACGGCCGTTTCTTCCGCGCTCCACCACGCTTGCTCGTCTTTCTCCGTGCGCGCGTCCAGCAGCAGTTGCATCGCCTGCCGCGTGAAGTCCCAGTCTTTCGCATAGTCCACAGCGAAGTTGGCCAGCACCGCCAGCGTGTACGCGTCAGCCTTCGCGCTCATGTGACTCTCGATAAATTGCCGGGCCTTTTCCACTGCCGGCCCTTGGTAGCCGGTATTCTCCAGCGCCCACCCGAGGTACGCTGTGATACGCGACACGTCTTTGTTGTACCGGTTCGTCGCACCCTCATTAATAAACGACGTGTCCGGCTTCCAGCTCCCATCCGCCTGCTGCTGCCCAGCAAGCCATTGCTGCGTTCGCACAATCAGCTTTGGATCCACGTCATGGACCTTGGACATGTCGCTGAACTCCATCAAGCCGTACGCCGTCAGGATTTTGTTCGCCGGCGCGTTGCCGAACCACGAAAACCCACCGCTTGCGACTTCAAAGGTCAGCAATCGTTGATACCCGTTGGCGATGAATCCTTCCGCTTTGGCATGCACTTCCGGAGTCAGCTTCTTGGTCCGCTTCATGTAGTCAAGCGCCAGCACATTCGGGTATGTACTCGAAGATGTCTGCTCGAAGCACCCGTACGGCATGCGCAAGAGGCTATCCATTCCCTCGATGACCTGGCTCAGCGGCCCGGGATACAGCCTCACGAAAATCTTGCTCGCCTCGGGAATGGACTCCGCCGGGAAAGCCACCTCATGCTGCGCCGTTGTTTCCAGCCGTCCGTTAAACACCACGCTCTGTTCGCGCCCGTTGGGAATCACTTCGATTTCCCGCACGACGATGTCCGCGCGATTCGCTCCCCCTTTCATCCGCGCGCCCAGCGTCAGCTTGAATTTCCCAATGCGTTTCGCTTCCAGCGTAAACTGCGACCCGCCCACTCGCGCCGATTCCACCGTGACGTTTTTCTCCGCCACGTCGTCCACCAGCGAAAACCAATCGTCGGCTTGCAGTTGCAGATTCACCTCCCCGGCCGTGCCGGAATAGTTGTATACCGCCACGGGAATCGATACCCGGTCGCCCTGCGTCAGTGTCACCGGCAGATCCAGGTCCACGAAGAAATCCTGGAACACTTTGATGCTGGACGTGCCGCTGCCCAATGCGCCGCGCGGCGTCGAGGCCATCATCGCCATCCGCCATGTCGTGATGGAGTCCGCTAGCGGAATCGTGACGCTCGCCACGCCGTCCTTGTCCGTAATGATTTCCGGATTGATGTACAGCGCCTCTGGAAAATACGACCGCACCCGCGGAGCCGCTCCAGCTTCATCCTTTTCTTTCACGAGCGTTGCAGTGTTCCTGCTCATCACTGTAACGTCCGCGCCGGTCACCTCAACCATCTGATTCATGGCGAGCATAGGCATGGGAGCTGCAGGAGGCGGCGCCATCGCAACGGCTTCAAAGTTGCGGTCCGCCATGGGCAGACCCTGCACACCGTCGACAACTCCGCCCGTGGCCCCGCCCGCAACTCCGCCCGGAACGCCGCCAGCCACTCCAAATCCAACCTTGAAATCCGCCACCATTCTTCCCTTATCATTAACCGCTACGATTGCTTCCGAATGTTCCTGCCGCAGCAAAACGGAAACTATCGCGCGATCGCGCGGCTCAAGTTCCACTCGTTTCAATACACTTCCTGACCCGGTGAAGATAGCGACCTCGTAATCCGCCGGCGGCAAGTCCCCTAGCCGGAATCGCCCTTCGGCGTCCACATTGGTCCTGCGTATTTTCGCGCTCAGAATTGAGCGCAACTGCACCACCGCCCCCTCTAGCGCCCCGCCCCACTGGTCCACCGCCGTTCCGCTGACCTCCGCGCGCCCATTGAACGCACCGCGATCGTGCTCGATGTTGACCCCAATCGTGCTGGGCCCCGAACTCGCGCGCCCCACAATTTTCCGCCGCCGCACTTCCACGTATGTCCACAAATCGTCCCCAGTCCCGAACTGCTTGTCCGGACCAGCGCTGCGTACCAGGTAATGCGTCTTATTCGCATCCCACGCCACGTGCTCCAACCGCAAATTCGTATCCCAGGCATCGCGAAGCCCCGCTGCGTTATCGTGCGTCATGCCCTCGACCGTCTTAATCAAATCGCCATGATCAGCGCTCTCCGCATACGCGTGGCTAAGCTGTTCCGCTAATCCGTGCACCTGCGCCAGAAAGCGCGCTTGGTACCGTTGCGCGTACTCCCCGTATTTCGTTTGCGGCACGGTCCGTCCAAACTCCGTCTCGAACTTGTTCGCCGTCACCATCTCGGTGGCAGAAAACAATGCGCGCGCCGCGCGGTCGTGCTGTTCCTTTTCAGCGTCTTCCACTGGCGCAACCACCTCGGGCATTCCAATCGAGTGAATCTCATAGCGCGGCTTCAACACTTCCTGTTCCAGGTAAAAGAAAACCTTTGCAAAGCCCGGCTGCTTCTCCGCCAGCGCGAACACAGCTTCATCCACCACCTGCAAGCCCAGCGCCGCGCTCACGCCCTGCCCTTTCGCGTTGGTCACGCGGAAGCGGATGCGCGCCTCGCCTCCCGGTTTGTACACCGCGGCATTCGCAGTAGTCTCGATCTTCAATTCATCCGCCGGCTGCACAAACACCAGCCGGTGATCCCCCACCGGCCGCGCATCTCGCCCAAACAAGTAAGCGTTGAAGTCCACCGTTCCCGCCAATTCCGGCGAGGCCGTCAGCGTCAATTCCGCCTGGCCATTTTCAATGTCCAGATCGCGCGTCAAAATCGTCTGCCCTTCCTTGACGATGTCCACGTAAGCCGTGCCTCGCTTCACCGTGGAAAACACTTTCAATTCGATCGCCTCTCCCGCCCGGTAAACCGCCCGTTCCGTCCGCAGAAGAATCTGATCCTGCCCTCCTCGCGTTTGCAGAGGCACGTTGCTCGACGCGTGGTTCCCTTCCTTGTCCGTCGCTTCCACCGCGAGGTTTTGCGTTCCCGCGCCGGCCTTGATTCGAATCACCGCCACTCCGCCTTCGTCCGTCGCCGCGCGTTGCTCGGCATTGTCCGCGGCATGGATCGTCAATTCCGTTCGCGCCGGCGTTCCATCCGGATACGAAGTGAGCAGGAACACCTGATTCTCCAAACCAGGTATCAGCGTGCCTCCTTCTGGAACCGCCGTGACCAGCAGCGGCGTTTCGCTCACGGTAATCGCTTCTCCGCGGCTCTCCGCATGCCCTGCAGAGTCCTTCACAGTAGCCTCAACGAGCACCCGCGCTGCTCCCTGGCTCAGCGGCCGCCCCGCAAAGTATCCCGGTAGCTTCAGGTCGAATTCATAACTTCCGTCGCGATCCGTCTTCCCTTGCACCGATCCAACCTCAAACACCGCCACGTCCATGCTGGTGGCCTTCACGCTGATTTCCGCTCCATCCACCGGCTTCCCAAAAAAGTAATTCGCGCGCACTGTTCCTTTGACGTGATCGCCCGGCCGGTAGCCGCGCTTCGTTTTCTTCCCGTTGCCCGCGAACTCCACCGCCACCTTGAATTTCGGCAGCAGGTATCGCTCGACATTCAGCGCGATCTCCGCCGTGTTCGTCGGCGCTTCCGCTTCCCCCATCAGCGCGCGTAGGTGATAAGTGCCCAGGTTCACCTCATCGGCCAGCGCGAATTCCGCCGACGCAATTCCAAACTTGTCGGTCTCCGTCGCTTTCTTGAACACCTTATTCCCGCGCGAATCTTCCACCTCAAACATCAGCTTCCGGTTTGCCGCTGCTTCGTGATTCGACCGGTCCAGCGCCAGCGCCCGCACATGTATCGTCTGGCTGGGCTGATAGATAGGTTTTTCCGTCGTCAGCAGTATCGAAACTTTATCTTCCAGCCGCACCGCTTGCGTGTACTCCGTCGAACCGATTAGTGTGTCCACCACGTATCGCAATTGGTAGCTTCCTGTTAAGCCGGCGGGAAACCGAAATTGCGCCTCCGCCGTCCCTCGGCGGTTCAGCCGCCCTGTAAACAGGACGCGATGCTTCTGCTCGCCAACGGCCAGCTCGATTAGCACCGTTCCGGCTCCAGCAATCGCTTCGTTCTTGGAATCCGTCACGATCACTCGCACCGCCGCCGCACCTCCGCTCAAGTACGCTTGCTGCCCCAGGATGTGCACCACCGGCGTCCGCAAAATCTGCGAGATGGATTCCGTGCCTTCCAACGCCGCGTCCTTCCCGTCGTCGTATTCATATCGGTAGCGCACGCGGTGCCACACCAGGTCATCAACGCCCAGCACCTTGTCCAATCGGATGTCTTCCTGCCAGCGCCCATCCCCTTTGCCAATGGCCACTTGCGTTTCAGCGCGCCCCAGAACTTTGTCTTCCGGGTCCAGCACTTCCACCGTCAGCTTTCCGTCCCCCGCATGCACTGCATGGTAAGGAATCGACACGTGCAGGACGCCGCGCGAATACGTCACCACCGCCGTCTTGCCGTCCGCGGTTTGGAACGGCTCCACCAGCAGCACGACGATGCTCGCCGCTGCCACCAGGGCTGCGATCCACAACAATCTGCGACCGCCCGGGCGCACCTCCACCTCTGAAATTCTCATGGTCCGACTCCTTCAAGCTAGATTCGTCGGCGCCCCTGCGACTTTCTTGCGCTCCCTGTTAGAACGATTCGCTTGTTTTTTCTTGCACTTTTTTAGGTAAGTTGGATTCCTTGCCATCCGCCTGCGAGCGGACGCACTTCAAGAAATTGGACACCGCGGCAAGGAGAAAGTGCCCTGGTAGCACGGCCAATCTTGCTTGCCCTGAGCCTCGAAGGAGCTGTGCTCCTCTCTGGGTGTGCTCTTCTCTTCGCGAACTTGTTCAGCGCCAAACTCGTCACCACGCCGAACGGTAAGCACGGTACGTCGCATCGACAGCTTGCTGATTCACCTTGCCCTCGGCCAGCGCCATGATTGCAATCGCGAGGATCGCCAGAACAAAGGCCAAGCCGACATCCAGCCTGCCCCACCATATTGAGAAGTCCGCGGTGTTTTTCGAGAGGCCGGCGGTCACGGGAAACGCTGTTGAAATGACGAACAGCACCGCACACGTTATCGCCAGGGGACGAGCCCAACGCGGGAGCGGCCCAGCTATTCGGGGCGCAGCCCTGGAGTTCGTTGAATGCTCGATTTGTTCTTCCGGCTTCAGACATCACCTCGATCTACTCACTCTCCTCCCATTTCTAGTTTCTGCCTTCTAGTTTCTAGTTTTTTCCTTTTCCCCCCTTCAATCCCCCATCGTCCGCCATCCGCTCTTGGAAAACTCTCGATGGCAACTGAGAACCGATTTTGCTCGGCTGTCATATTACATAGGTATAATCTATAAGACCCGTCTTACTCTGCCCCAACTTTAGAAAGCGAAACAAAGGGGAACTCAATGGCTGAACATTCAAAAATCGAATGGACTGATTCCACATGGAATCCAGTAAGGGGTTGTACCAAGGTTAGTCCTGGATGCAAGCATTGCTATGCTGAAGCCTTCGCGGAACGGTTCCGCGGTGTCAAGGGGCATCCTTACGAGCAAGGGTTTGATCTTCGTCTAGTTCCTGAAAAACTGACCGAGCCGCTCCTGTGGCCCGCGCCACGCATGGTATTTGTGAATTCGATGAGCGATCTCTTCCAAGAAGGTGTCCCCGACGACTACGTGACAAAAGTTGCCAAAGTCATGCAGTCGGCCGACTGGCACACCTACCAAGTCCTTACCAAACGATCGGATCGAATGCGCGAGCTACTAAACGGAAAGCTTTCGTTTGCGGCCAAACTGCCACACATCTGGTGGGGAGTGAGCGTAGAGGATAAGCGGTACGGCGTACCGCGATTGGAAGACTTGAGAAACTCCGCCGCGACCACAAGGTTTCTTTCAGTCGAGCCCCTGCTCGAGGACATTGGGGCGCTCAATCTGTCCGGCATTCATTGGGTGATCGTCGGAGGCGAGAGCGGCCCAGGCGCCAGACCTTTAGAACGGGCATGGGTAGAGTCCCTCAGATCTCAATGCAAGAGGGCCTCGATTCCGTTCTTTTTTAAGCAGTGGGGGGGAGTGCGGAAGAAAACCACAGGTCGCAGGTTAAACGGGCGGACCTACGACGAACTCCCGCAGATTAGGAACCGACCACAGCCACCTAAAGATAGGAGGATTGAACTGGTAAACGATCTTCGTGCCTCCTGGAGTCTTATGTCCTTACAGCGTTTGGTCCGAATTGCACTTTAGAGGTACGCGGTGGCAGAAAAACGGAAGCGAAAAGCCGAACCGGTGTGCTTTGAACCGAAGCTTTTCGAAATTGAAGTCTCCAAAGATCGGGAACCGCAATTAAAGCAGCTACCTTATCCGATCTGGACGGAAAACAAAGCTAATCTGATCGCAAAATATATCTTCCTCTTCGAACTTATCACCAAACACGGTACCTATATCGACGGTTTTGCAGGCCCCCAGCAGCCAGATCGACCAGAGATGTGGGCCGCCAAACTAGTCTTGGAGATAGAACCAAAGTGGCTTCGTCATTTCTACCTCTTTGAGAAAACTAAGGCAGGTTGCGACTTGCTTAGGTTTTTGAAAGCATCTCAGACTGCCACAAAGGAAAGAGAGATAGAGGTTTTTTGTGGAGACTTCAATGCTAACGTCGACTCGATTTTGAGTTCGCGGAGGATTGGCGAAAAAGAGGCGACGTTCTGTTTGCTTGACCAGCGCACATTCGAATGTCATTGGAGCACCGTGAAGAAACTCGCCAGCTACAAGACAGCAAAGTCCAACAAATTTGAACTGTTCTACTTTCTCGCTGGGTGGTGGTACAGGCGTGCAGTTACGGCTGTAAAGCGCGATTCTATTCTGAGGAACTGGTGGGGAAGGACTGATTGGGCTGACCTTCGCGAGAAGAAACTGCTAGTCGTGAAAGACGAGATGGTGGCTCGATTCAAGTCAGAGCTGGGCTACGCATCCGCCAAGGCTTGGCCAATCCTCGACAGGGCTGGGCGGGACATGTACTTCATGATCCACGCGACCGACTACTTAGACGCTCCTGCCCTGATGGAGCGTGCGTATATAGAGGCTGTCCAGCCCGCCGAAAGAGCCGTACAACAAAATCTTTTCCCCGTCGAAGGGAAACCCTGAATAACTGCAGTGCACCAGAGCGGGCCGCCTAGCCTTTTAGGGCTTGTAGCCATCGGTGAGCTCGCAGAAAAAATGCAGCCTTCTTCCACACCGGCTCCTTTGGGGGTACCCTTCTTGATACGAAACGGGAGCATTGCTCATTACTGCCTCCAAAGTAGGAAAACGAAACTGAGACTTGGTCAGACCCGGAGGTCAAGCAAGTCATGGCCGCAGATCAACAAACAAGCTCGAACATTCTGTATTTTCCGCACATTGAAATATCAGATAGTGCTTGGCTAAAGAGCGCACTTTGTGTTTGGGATTCTGTGTATCGAATCGTGCCTACTGGGTACCGTCCAAGAGATTCTGATGAGGTCCGCCGAGCCGTAGAGGCTGATGCCCTTAGGGACATAAATCTCTCTTTCGCGGATCTAACTGACGCGCGTGAAAAATACCACCACTTCTTAACCGCGGTGCCTGTCATCCCTGATGCGATCGACAAACCTTCTGATGGTTTGGTGCGGGTCCATCAAGAAAAACTCGATGAGCGAATGAGATCCGAACTCGCGGACTTGATAGGGACAATCACCCGAGAAGGCGACTGGCTTGAGCTGCCTAGCGGCGTGGCCGATGGATATATGCTCTTTCTTGCTGACACAGTCGCCAGAAGGAGAGCAATTCCAAAGTTGACCGATAGCGACACAATGTTTGTTGCGATGCAATACTTCGCAATGAACGGCAACATGGACGAATCGTCACAGGCAAGGCCCGGCGGGGATATGAGCACCGCCCTCATCTTTCGCTACGTGTCGCCGGCCGGAATTCACGAAAGGTCGATGAGGGACGTACTGGAGTTCAGGAAGGCGAATACGGAAGGTCGTCACGCTTTCCACCGCGCTGTCGAATCGCTATCCAGCAAGGTTGCGCGAATAGATGACGGAGAATACGCAAGGGAACTGGTCGGTTCCTTCATAAGAGAGCTTCAAGCTTCAGAAAAAGTCAGCCTCGCCCAGATTCGTGAACATTTTTCTCAGCCGGAGACGATTTCACTTTGTTTGGGTCTTCCTGTTGCGGCCAAGGTGTTTGAAGTGCTCTCCAAATCCGAGGACAGTGCCAAAAGCTTGGGGGCAATATCGTTTGCGCTCATTTATGCGTTGGCTGATGTCATAAAAAGCCGGCGAAAAGATTGGGTCCCCGCGGAATCGACCTATTTGGCAAAGCTCAGGCAGGAGTTTGTAGGTGAAAGTCCCATCCCCAAAAACATGCGTAACTTTGGCTATATGATGAACGAATTTATGAACGACTGAGCTTTGCACTTTTCCCACAGTTTTCCACAATTCTTTCGAATTCCACCCCTCCCGCAAGCCCTTTCCCTCCGCCAACTTGAACCCCACTGCGTCAACCCTGCCACGTCCATTCGAATCACTAACAAGTTATTCTTGACAAGCATTAACTCTTGTACTACCATGTTCTTTGATAGTTCGCGCCCATCCTCGACTTCACTTCGACGCCCCGCCGCCCTCCACACTTCAGCGCTCAAATCGAACCTCCAACCCAATTAGGCAGCGGCGATCACGACCTGATCGTCGATACTGTCCCTGTAAGTCCTTTCAGCTCAATTCTTTTGCCGACCCCCACCCCCTAAACCCTGCTGTATCAATCTTTTACAAAAAGGTGGGGGGAGGGAGGGGGTCCGAGCCTGGTTGCACCCCCCACCGTTTTGACGTTCAGACCGCTGGCGTTCCAACACGTTTCGAGCTATCCCCTTTCTTTTCAAATTCTTGCGCACTCTTTTGCGCCTTTTTGCACTTTTTTGCACTCACAGAAAACTCAACTCTTTTGTTTTCAGGCGATTCCGCACTCTTGCACAAAAACACCCGGGGGTGGTGTACCCCTGGCACCCTGTCAAAAACTGCCCGAACGCCAGCGGCCACATTCTCGTATCTTTATGAAGCACCATGCGCCGCCGCCTGATTCGCATCGCTCTGATTCTGTTGCTCTTCCCGCCGCTCCTTTCCGCCGTGGTCGGATGGCTCGCCGGCCCCGCGTTCCTCCATCCGATTCGCCGCGAACTCACCCCCGATCTCATCCGCGAAGCCGACTCTTCCTTCGCCGCCACCGGCGCAACCCGCGAGGACTTCGACGTCAAGGCTCCGGATGGAGCGCTTCTCCGTGGCTGGAAAGTCCTCCCGAAAAATCCCAATGGCAGCTGGGTTCTGCTGTTCCACGGCGTCGCCGACAATCGCATCGGCGTCGTTCGCCAATCGGAATTCCTGCTGCGCGCCGGCTACAGCATCGTCATGATGGACGCCCGCGCCCATGGCGCCAGCGGCGGCCCCATCGCCACCTACGGCTGGCTCGAACGCAACGACACTCGCGCCATCATCGACGCACTAATTTCCTCAGAGCTGGGTCCTTGTCTCACGACGTCTTACCAGTGGTCCGGGCTCGGCTCCCCTTGCCCAGGGTTCCAGCATATCTTCGCCCTCGGCGAATCCATGGGCGCGGGAATCGTTCTGCAATCCGCGGCCGTCGATCCGCGCATCGAAGCCGTCGTCGCCGAAGCTCCCTTCGCCAGTATGCGTGAAGCTTCTTACGATTACGCTGGCCTCCGAAAATATCCATCGCTCGGTAAGACTCTGTTTGCGCCTTTTAGTTGGACACTGCTGTATCGCGGAGAGAAACTTGCCGGTTTTCCACTTGCGGAAGCTTCGCCGGTGAAAGCGGTGGCCTCGCGCGCTTTTCCCGTTCTTCTGATCTGCGACGAAAAAGACGTCGCGCTTCCCTGCCGCCATTCGGAAATGATTTACGCCGCCGCCCGCGGCCCCAAACAACTCTGGGTCGTCCCCGGCGCTTTTCACACCGCCGCCTACGGTTTTGAACCCCAGGAATTCCGCCGCCGCGTCCTCTCTTTCTTTGCAAGCTGCGCTGCTAATCCCGCCACCGCAAATCCCGCTCCCGCGAATCTCGCTCCTTCGCAAAACAAATTTCTGCCGGTCGGTTAAGCGCCGCTTCGGGGAGACCAGCATGATGTTCCCAAATAAAAAGAGGCAAGTCTCGCGTCCGCCGGAGCAGCCCGCGCGCGGCGTTCTCGATATGCCCTCTTTTTTGTTCCTTGTTTTCCGATTTCTATTTTCGATTTTCTCCTTGCGCTCGCGGCCTGCTCTGCGGTAAAAACACTCACCTTGTCGCCCCGATTTCTCTACAGGTGGAGCTTGAAATGATGGGCTTGTTTCGCAAGTTCGTTTGTCTCGCTGTCTTCTGTGCACTTGCTCTTGCGTCCGGGGCACAGCCTGACGGCGACAAAACAACAGAGCGCATCTTTTACAACGGCAAGATCTTCACCGCCGAACCGGAACATCCTTACGCCGAAGCTGTCGCCATCCGCGGCGACAAGATCGTTGGAGTCGGCAATCTTTCCGAAGTCACCAAGCTGGTTTCCGCAGGCGCCGAGCGCGTGAACCTCGAAGGCAAGTCCCTTCTTCCCGGTTTCATCGATTCCCACAGCCATTCCGTCGAAGGAGGCATCAATCTGATTTCCGCCGAGGTCGGTGAGGATCTTAAATCGCTTGACGAACTTGCGGCCTTCGCGGCCGAGGCGAAAAAGTCAGGACGCGGCATGCGCGGCGATATTCTGGAAATTCTCGGCTTGCCTTTGCAAACCTGGTCCCACATCGATGAACTCAATGGCAAGTTCAACTCCGGCTCCTACGAAAACCAGGCCGTTCTTCTCCGCGGCATGGATGGCCACACGGGCTGGGCGAATCGCGTGCTCTTGAAACGCGCCGGCATCAGCAGGGATTTCCTGAAGAAACTTTCCGAGGGCGAACGCAGCTATTACGGCGCCGGCAAGGATTTCGATCCCAACGGTTTCGTGGTTGACGCGGGCATGGACAAGATCATGCCTCTTCTTCCCAAACCCACTGACGAGCGGCTTTTGGCCGCCGCCCGCGCCGCGCTCCGGTACAACTACAGTCTGGGCATCACGGCGTGGCTCGATCCGCTCGCCGATGAGGATGTGCTGAAGGCCTACCGGCTCCTGGCGGACCGTGGCGAGCTCTTGCCTCAGGTGGCTGCATTTCCGCAGGTCTTTGCGAAAGACCCAGTGGCGGAACTTGCCGCGGTGCAGAAGACGCGCGAAGCCTACAAGAACGTTCGCAATCTCCATGTGAGCGGCATAAAGGTATTTGCCGACGGAGTCGTGGAATTCCCCTCGCAGACTGCCAACCTAACGAAGCCCTACAAGAACACGGGCCGCAACGGTGATCTGCTGTTCGACTCGAAGAAATTCGCGGAATTGTGCATCGCCGCCGACAAGCAGGGCTTGATTATTCATGTTCACGCGCTGGGCGACGGTGCGGTGAAAGCCGCGCTCGACGGGATCGCCGCCGCTCGAAAGGCCAACGGAAATTCCGGACTGCCTCACACTTTGACTCACGAACAGTTCGTGGCGCCCGAGGATTTTCCGCGATTCCGCGAATTGGGTGTTATCAGCGCGTTGCAACTGTACTGGGCCAACGCAGGTCCGGACACGATTGAAATCGTGAAGCCCTACCTGGACCCGGAAGTGTATAAGTGGCAGTATCCCGCGCGGTCGCTGCTCGACAGCGGCGCGGTTATCTCCGGCGCCAGCGATTGGCCCGTTTCGACGGCAAACGTATTTTGGGGAATCTATCAGGCGGAAACGCGCAAAGGGCCGGAGGGAGTGCTTGATCCCGGGCAGCGCATGCCGCGCGACGCGATGCTGTACGCCTACACGAGAAACTCCGCGCGCGCGATGAACCAGATGGAGAAGATCGGAACAATCGCCCCAGGCAAACAGGCGGATCTCGTCCTCCTCGACCGCGACGTGCTCACCGTTCCGGCCGAAGAAATGAGAGACACCAAAGTGCTGTGGACCATGGTGGGCGGCAAAATTGTCTGGACCGCCCCCGCGACCGGTGAGATGAAAACGCAATGAAACAGAATCAAGGTGATTGCCGGCGGATGGAAATCCGCTTGACGATGAATGCGGCCGTTTAGAAGCTGGCGCAATTCAACCAGAGTTTTGCCGCGAAAAGCCATATTTGCACAGGGAAGAATCAATTTTCTGTTTCAAGTTTCCGCCGGGGAAAAGTTGCAGGAACAGCTTCAGCCGTGTGTCTTTTGCCCAATTTCCAATTTCACTTTTCCAATTTCCAATTCTTCTTCGCTCAGTGCACGGGATGGTGGCGCCCTTCCCATTCCTGGCTCAGGCGGCGCACGGTTTCGCGCAGGCGCACGGCCAGCGCGGCAATCGTTTCGAGCCGCTGTTTTCCTCCGCGCGGGAGCGTACCGTCATTATTCCTGTGAACTTCCGCCAGCAGGAGTTCCGCGTTTCCCAGAATTCCCGTCAGCGGGTTGTTGAGTTCGTGACGCAGCACCTCTCCAAAATCTTCCTCCGCTTGTTCGAACGGTTCGTGGATGCTTTCCGAGACTCTCTGCGCCTGGCGCACGCGGCCGCGGATCAGTTCCAGCGCCGACGGCATACACCTTTCGTCGCGCTTCAAATAGTCGGCGACCCCCGCATCGATCAGCGCCGCGAGCTCCACGCGCTTCTCTGCCGTCCCAATCACAACCACGGGCGCATAGATCGCCAGCGAGGTCACCACGGCATCAAGCCTAGGAACGATGCCTCGCGGTCGGCCGGCTTCGGGCGAGATCGTCGCCTCTTCGAGCACAATCGCGACGGGAACATTTTCCTCCAGGGTTCGCCGCGCGGCCGCGACGCTGGTCACGGACGCCACGCGCAGTCCCGCGATTTTGGTTTCGAACTCCCTTCGAACGGCCGCGCACAACGCCGCATCGTCGCTCACAACTAATATAGTTTGTTCCCTGTTGCCCATGGCCCTATCCATTTCTAGCTTCTAGCTGCATTTTTTCTTTCCGCCTTTGCAGGCGGCATTCGATGGTTGGCCGTAACGGCCAGCACACCGCGAACTTTCTCCGTCAGCTCTTCGACGCGGAACGGTTTGGCGACGTGCGGGAGGTTGTTGCGTTCAAGAAACTCCCGAGTTTGCGGCGCAAGGATGTCCCCGGTGACGAACAGGAAGCGCTTTCGCAAGGAATTCCCGGAGCGCTCCAGCGATTTGTAGAAATGCTGCCCGTCGAGGCCGGGCATCTTCATATCGCAGATGACCAGGTCGAAGGACTGCCGGGCTGCGCGGTCCAGGGCTTCGTGACCGTCAAGGAGCACGTCCACGTGCATCCCTTCGTCTTCGAGCACGTCGGCGATTAAGCGGGCAACAGTTGGTTCATCTTCCACAACGAGAACTCGCGCGCCTTTTGCGTCATCCAACGCGGAGGCAATGCCATCATGGCGGCTCACCATTTCCGCGGCTTCTGGCAGAGAATGCTTACGCCCCGCCTGGGGAGATCCCGTAACTTCGTCCCGTGCCGTCTCCGCGGCCGCTGGAAGTTCGATCTGGAAAACGGCGCCGCCCTGGGGAGGGCTCGAAACGTGAACCTGTCCGCCATGTTCACGCACCACGCTCAAGACGATGGCCAGCCCCAGCCCGGTCCCGACTCCTGGAGGTTTGGTGGTGAAAAATGGATCGAAGATGCGCGCGAGGATCGCCTGCGGTATTCCTGGCCCGTTGTCGGCGACTTCCAGCAACACGCGCCGCTCCCCGATTCTTTCTGTGCGCAGCCGGATCGTTCCGCCCTGCCCCTGCTGTTCGATGGCTTGCCGCGCGTTGCCCACCAGATTCATCAACACCTGCTGCAAATATCCAGGGTCGCCGTGGACGAACGGAAGGACCGGGTCCAGATCGATATCCACGCGGATTTTTTCCGCGGCCAGGCTGAACTGCTGGAGATCCATGGCTCTTTGCACGACTTGATTCAGGGACACCAGACGCCGCTCCGGGAAAGTTTCCCGGGCGTTGAGGAGCAACTGCCGCAGAATCGTGTTGGCACGCTCAGCCTCCTGATAGATCTGCCGCACCTCCTCGGTTCGCCCGGGAAGGTCCTGGCGCGCCAGGAGGCGGTGCGCGTAACCCGCAATGGTGGTCAGCGGGTTGCTCAGCTCATGCGCGACGCCGCTGACCATCTGTCCCAGCGCCGCGAGCTTCTCGGTCTGCAGGAGTTTGGAATGGAAAACGCGCTGGGCGGTCAGGTCGCGGTAGATTTCCACGCGCCCCAGCGGCCGCCCGCCGGCGTCGAGAACGGGCCGCGCCGCTCTCTCGAGGATTCGCGGGGCGGGATGCATCATTTGAAACTCCTCGCGCACGCCTCCCTGGATTCCGCGCGCCAGTTCCCGCCAGCGTGCCGCGAACCACGCGGGTTCCGCGGCGTGAACTTGCAGCCGCTCGAGCAATCCCTCCAGAGTTTTGAACTTTCCGGATTCCTCCGGGGCCAGTCCCGCGATCTGCTCGAAGCGCGTATTCATGGCGCGGATATTGTCCTGGGCGTCAAAGAGGATGACGCCTTCTTCCAGCCATTCGATGACATTTTGCAATTCGATCTGTGCTTGTCCCGGGGGTTCGCGGGCCACCAGTGGTTCGAGCAGAATCGCCTTAGGAGTTCCTTGCGCCGGCGCCGTGAAGGACAATCGCACGGCCACGCCGTTGTGCAATTCCGCTCGAGAAAGTTCGGGATTGGCGACGGGCTTCCCGGCTTCGCGGGCGAGCCCCGCACGCAACCATGTCTCGACCTGGGCCTGCTCGTGCGAGCGGAACATTTCGGGCAAGCTGGCCCGCGCGGGAATTTCGGTCTGGCGAGGCCTTTTAGTTGTGGAATCCGCACCGGTCAACTCGCGGGCCCCGCGACTGGTCGCCTGGATTCTTCCATGGTCATCCAGTATCAGTAGCGGTTCGGTGACACACTCCAGCAGCGTGTCCTGCCAGGCGGCGAAGTTCGATTCCTCTTCTTTTTGCCTTCTCTGCTGCAGAAGGAAAGCCGCAAGAACGGCGCGCAGTTCCAGCCGATCGAGAGTTGCGAGGGAGATTGCACTGCCCGACAGCCCCGCGACGAGTACCCCGAGGAGCTGCCCTTCCAACTCCATTGGAAACGCAATGATGCGAACCACCGATGCCGGCTTCCAGCCGGTTTCGGGATCGCTTCCGATCACCTGCCGCGCCTGCAGCGCCCGCCGCCACACGCCGGCCAACGGTCCGCTCTCGATCGCGCGTGTCCACGATTCGTCTCCGCTGCGCCAACGGAACTCCACGGGAAAACTATCGCCCGACTTTTCACTCTCCGGCGGCAAGGCGCCGATAACCGCGAATGCCGCGCCAGGACTTTCCTCGTGTGAAAGCCCCTGCGTGCAAGAATCCACGAGGTTAGAGAGCAATGCTTCCGAAGTATCGTTTGCCTGCCGGGAAAGGAAACGCCGGACGACGCCCAGGTCCACGTCTCGCCGCCGGGCGATTCGCTGCAGCTCCTCAAACCCCAACGCGAGGGCGAGTTCCGCGGCGACCGACTCGACTTGCTGCCGGAAAACGTCCGGTAGCTTTCCTGCGCTTCCCCAAAGGATGATGCCTTTCAATTGCTCTTTCCACGCGATGGGGACCCACAGCGCATAATGCAGTCCTGCGAGGAGCCCGAGGACGTGGTTCCCCGGAGAAGATTCCAGATTTTGCTCGACGGTTTTTCCGCGAAGAAGTAGTTCCTCCGGGAGGGGCGGCTCGACCGAGAGGTGGGCCCATCCCTTGGGGGTGTCCCTGTTCCCATGGTCCCACACCAAGCCGTGAAATCCGGCGGCGATCTCGTCGTGGGGTGTGGCGTTCGGGTCCGTAGCGAGCCAGACGCCGAGGCGGCCAGTGGGTCCATTGCGTGCCAGCGCTTTCATCGCTTCTTGCAACAACTCTTTGCGTGAAGCGCCGTCCAAGGCGGCACGTGCCAAGCCTCTTGCGCTGGACTCCTTTTGGGCGGTTTTGTGCCAAATCCACATGCAGTCGCCTCGAACGCGCGGAGCTCTCGTTGCGTCCAGGCAGTGCCGCGGGACGCGCAGCGAGAGATTCAGGCGCTGTCGCATTAGCACTTGCATTGGCATGTCCATCGGGAAATGTCAGTTTGTTCTGTTAAATCAATCACTTAGAAGAAAGGGGGGACGAGGGGAAATTCCAAGCCGAAACTTTACACGGGGTTCTTCCCAGAACGGTCCGGAGTGGAAGGGTTATGAGGGGTGGCTTGCTATCACGTGACCAGCAATAAGGGTGAACGATCGAAGGAGTTGGACTCTGACGCCGCAGAAAAAAACTGCTCGGATCCGGGGTCGTTTATCAGGAACACATGCACCCAAGGCGGGCCCCGTGTCAAGGAGATGCCGTGCTTCGGGGCAGTTTCCGGATTGCCGACCATCCGGGAGTTATCGCGCTGCGTCTCGACGCGAAGTACCAAGACGCACGGCAGATAAGCGTCATTCTAAAGCATCCCTGTCCTCAACGAACTTCCTGAAGGTCGGCCTCGGCACAAAATCCGCTCGGAACTTTGAAGGTGTGGTGCCCTCAAGTTTTCGAAACACGCGGGCGAAATGACTTGGGTTTTGAAATCCCGCGCCCAGTCCGGCGTCAATGATGCTGCGCTTAGGGTCGCGAAGCTGCTGCTTCGCACGCTCGATTCTTTGCTGGAGAACATAATTATGTGGAGCGCGACCTGTACTCTGTTTGAATAACTCTGAGAAGTAGTGCGGACTCATGCCGGCAACCGCGGAAAGCTGCGACAGGCTAATGTTTTCCTCCAAGCTATCCGCGATGTAATCAAGGACACGCTTCAGACGATACGCAGGCAAACCTCCTTTGAAGACCACAGGCGTGACTCGCCGCACTGCGTAACGCCTCACGAGGTACACCGCCAACGCATTGGCCAGTGACTCGCCGTAAATTGCTCCCGCGGGCGAATTGTCGTCAAGATCAGCCGTCATTTCCAATAGCAGCGCTGAAATATGTCCGTCGATCAAATCCCAGTGTTCAGTCAGCTCAATGTCAGTGGCGTGCGCGGTTTCGTCTGATGCATTGGTCAGCAAGCGTGGGTGGATGGCCACGGCCATGCGGTCAGTGGGTCCTGCCCAATTCACTTCATCCACGGTACCGCGAGGCAGAAGAAAAATCGTGCCAGGACGCGAAGTAAACCGGAGATTTCGGCCTCTCGTGTTTACCTCGTATTTGACGGTTCCGCGTAACACCAGATGCAAGAAGTGATTGGGATGTTCATGGCGGGGAATCAATACCGCAGGCACCGTGTAGTTCTGGAGCGTGATGCTTCCCCACTGCGCAGGGGCGCTGGACAACGTAGGACGGTTGCTTAGGAATGGCTCGACGCGGCCCTCACGAAGCACATCAACTCTGGGAAGGATAATGCGGCGGGTCGTGGGAGGTCTTGCTTCGTCGCCCCGGGAGGATTGCGAAACATTGGCCCTATGTTTGGAAGCCATGTGGACCTTCCCAGGAAAAACCCTGTGGGGGTGCAGTCAGGGACCCGGCACGCTGAGCCCATTGTATTAAATCGGAAGATTTGTATAAAGCCAGTTCTTTGGAACTGCATGGGCCGAAAACGTCCGATAGTCTCGAAGGCAGCTAACGAAAAAGGGGGAACGACTCACGATTGCTGCAGGCTGGTACCTTACCGGCTCGCAACACGAAAGGAAACGCAATGTTCTCGGGTTACCTCGCGCACCTCTGGCCGTTCAAACCAACAACTGCGAGCACTCCCGCTTCGCATAATCCAACCTCAGAAGGAAATCATATGAGCACGATTACAGTGAAAGACGGCACGACGATTTACTACAAAGACTGGGGCAAAGGCCCAGTCGTAACGTTCTCGCACGGCTGGCCGCTGAGCTCCGACGCTTGTGACGGCCAAATGCTTTTCCTGGCGCAGAACGGTTTCCGTGTGGTTGCACATGACCGGCGCGGCCACGGCCGGTCCAGCCAGCCCAGTTCCGGCAACGACATGAACGGCTATGCCGATGATCTTGCAGCCGTAATCGAGGCTCTCGATCTCAAGGACGCCACGCTGGTGGGCCACTCCACGGGCGGCGGAGAAGTCGCGCGCTATATCGGCCGCCACGGGACGAAGCGCGTCGCCAAAGCTGTCTTGATTGCCGCCGTGCCTCCGATTATGCTGCAGACCCCGGCCAATCCAGAGGGTTTGCCGATGGAGGTATTCGACAACCTGCGGAAAGGTATCACGCTGGACCGCTCACAGTTTTACAAGGACTTGGCGACACCGTTTTATGGCGCCAATAGGCCAGGGGCCAAGGTGTCCCAGGGTATGCTAGATCAGTTCTGGCTCTGGAGCATGCAGGCCGGTCTCAAGAATGCTTACAAAAGCATCGAAGCCTTTTCCGAGACTGATTTCACAGAAGACCTCAAGAAGATCGATGTCCCCACCTTGATCATACACGGTGAAGACGACCAGATCGTTCCCGTCAAGAATTCAGCGAGGAAATCGGCGCTGCTCGTCAAGGATGTGAAGAGAATTTATTATCCAGACGCGCCGCACGGCCTCACGACTACTCATCAGGATCAGGTTAACGCGGACCTACTCGCCTTCCTCAAAGGTGCGGCGAAAGCGGCGGCCTAACTTCGCAAGCAAACCACAGCGGCTTCGACTCATGAAAATGGGGAGGACAACTATGAACACCAAACTAGGGCCTGCTATTTCGCGCCGCCGCTTTCTCGCATCCAGCAGCATGGCCGCGGCAGCCACAGTGCTGGCTCCACGTCATCTATTCGTTCAGGATGATGGGCTGGTTGAAACAGCGCGGAAAACCGCGTCAGCCAGTACGATCACTGTCCAGAAACTCCGCGGCAACGTAAGCGTCCTCATGGGCGCCGGCGGAAATATTGTCGTCCTTCCCGGTCGCGACGGTAAGTTGCTCATCGACTCTGGCTTTGCCGGTGCGCGTCCAAAGATCACGGACGCGCTTGCATCGATTAGCTCCGATCCCATCAAGCACCTCATCAACACGCACTGGCACTTCGACCACACCGACGGCAACGAATGGTTGCACACCGCTGGCGCAGCCATTCTCGCTCACGCGAACACGCGAAAGCATCTCTCCACAACGACGCGAGTGGAGGGCTGGAACTTCACCTTCCCGCCCTCACCCGCCGGAGCAATTCCTACGGAAGTCTTTGAAGATCAGTGGACTGTGCAACTCAACGGAACGACTATCGCCCTCAAGCACTACGCGCCTGCCCACACCGACAGCGACATCTCCGTTCATTTTACGGACGCCGATATTCTCCATGTCGCTGACACGTTCTGGAACGGCTACTATCCGTTCATCGATTACTCAACTGGCGGCAGCATTGACGGCATGATCCGCGCCACCGAAACCAACCTCGCCAAAGTTACGGACAAGATGATTGTCATCCCGGGGCACGGCGCCGTTGCCAACAAATCCCTGCTCGTCTTCTACCGCGACCTCCTGGTCGGCACTCGCGACAAAGTTGCGGCACTCAAAAAACAGGGTAAGTCGCTCGTCGAAATTGTAGCCGCCAAGCCAACCGCCGTAACGGATGCCGAATGGGGCAACGGCTTTAGGAGCCCTAAAGACTTCATCGGAGACGTTTTCCGGGGCGTTTGATGCCGATTGCGAGCGAGTCACGGGCTACTCGGAAACTGGCCACCTAACGGAACTTCCTAACGGAAGACTGCGGCCTTACGGCTCCGGTTGCTCCATGTGGTACTGCTTCAACTTGCGGTACAGAGTGGTCTTACCAATGCCGAGCATGCGAGCCGTCGAAAGCTTGTCGCCTCCGGTCTCGCGGAGAGTGCGAAGAATGGCGCGCCGCTCCAATTCCTCAAGCGGCAGGATCTCATCTTTTTCCGGAGCCCTTTCGGTGGAGGGATAGTGCAGGTTGGAGGGCAGGTCTGCGACGTGGAGGATCGGCCCGGAACCCAGAGCGACCGCGCGCTCGATGGCGTTTTCCAGCTCGCGCACATTGCCCGGCCAATCGTAGGCGATCAGGCGGCGCATGGCATCCTCGGAGATGGTCCGGACCGGACCCTGTGGGGATGAAAATTTTTCCAGAAATGCCGTCACCAGAATCGGGATATCGCTCTTGCGGTCGCGCAGCGGCGGCAGCTTAATCTGCACCACGTTCAAACGGAAATACAAATCTTGCCGGAAAGAACCCGAACGAATGGCAGCATCGAGGTCGCGGTTAGTGGCGGCGATGATGCGCACGTTGATTTGCCGGCGTTCGGTGGAACCGACGGGTTTGACCTCACGCTCCTGCAAAGCACGGAGCAGCTTGGCCTGCAGATCAACAGGCATATCACCGATCTCGTCGAGAAAAAGCGTGCCGCCCTGAGCGGCTTCCAGCAAACCCTGCTTGGCTTGCATGGCCCCGGTGAAAGCGCCCTTGACGTAGCCGAAGAGCTCGGATTCGATCAGTGTGGGCACCAGCGCCGAACAGTCCACCGGGGCGAAGGGCCGGTCCTTGCGCGGACCAGAAAAATGAATGCTGCGCGCCACCAGTTCCTTCCCTGTTCCGCTTTCGCCCAGGATCAGCACGGGATATTCATGTTGGCTGACTTTTTCCATCATTTTGTAAACGCGCTGCATTTTCATGGACACCCCGATCAGCCCGCCGAACCCGGGGCGCGTCCGCAACTGCTCGCGCAGCAGGCGATTTTCCTGCTGAAGCTCCACCGCCCGCGCCACGCGTTCGAGCCGCGAGCGCAACTCTTCGATGCGGAATGGTTTGGTCACGTAGTCCACGGCGCCCATGCGGGTGACCTCCAACGCCGATTCGATGGTTCCGTACTGCGTCAGGACCACTACGGCGACCTCGGGATGCATGTCGTGCACCTGCTTCAGCAACTCTACTCCGTTGCTTTGCGGCAGCTTCAAGTCCGTCAGCACAATGTCTACAGCGGAGTGTTCCAGGACCTCGAGCGCCTCTTCGGCAGTGGCAACCGCGATGGCCTTCATCCCGCATTGCTCCGATACGGTGGCACAGGTCTCGCGGATGGATTGCTCGTCATCCACGATGAGAATGTTCATCGGGACAACCTCGCGGCGGACCGTTGCTTCCTCGCTCATGACTGGTATCATGAAAGCCTCCGGCTGGTGGCCTTATGTGCAACTCTGGTTCCGTTTCAGGAACTTCGGCCAGATCTATTCATTTATCAATACATTAGCTACATGACTACGGTATTGGCAAGTCCCATTTTGGGTCTGTCGTCCCCGTCTGGCCTCACCTTCAGTTCCAATTCGGGAATGGCCGCACAGGCGACCCACCAGGAGTGCACTCCCAAAATGGAACGGGCCCCTCGAAAACGTCTCGAAGAGCCCGCCGGATTGATTCTAATGAAATTTTCCGTTCGCTCGCCGGAGTTACAAATCAGCTCCGGCGGGAAAGACCTAGCAACTACAGGCCGACCGCTACGGTTTTGGCTTTTTCGCCGGCGCTGGAGTGGCCGTTTTCTTCTTGGGCGTCTCAGCAGTGCCTCGGCTGAGCAACGTCAAGGCGTCCTTACCGCTGAAGGGGAAGCGTCGAACGGATTGTTCACCCGTAGTACTGAGAGTGACGTCGACGCGCCGGTTGTTGGCCAGTCGCACGGTGAGCAGGTTTTTCAGAACTTTCTGCTTTTCCGCCGGGCTCAGGTCGGGTTCGGCTTGGATCAATTTCGTGACCTCCTCGGAGGTCATGTTCTTTTCAAAGCCAAACGCCTTAGTCTCAAGGTGATCAGCAGGCGCGCCCTTCTCCACAAGGTAGCTCTTGGTGCGCTCCACGCGCCGCTCGGAGAGCTTCACATTGTAGTCTTTTGCCCCGCGAACGTCAGCGTGGCCTTCGAGGATCAACTTCGCGTCTGGTTTGAAGGTCAAATACTGCTTGAAGTTGGCTGCCAGTTCATCCAGCGTCGCTGCCTGGCTCGGCACCAGACCTCCGGTCGGCTTGGCCACCGTGGGTTGAGCCGTCGGGAAATAGATGCTGTGGAGCGCCAGCTTGGCTTCCAGTTGTTTGATCTGCGGAGGCTCCTTCACTTCCACGTTGCCGGAAGCATCGGCGGTACCGCCGCGGCCGTCATTTACCGTGCACTTCACGGTGTAAGTTCCGGGCGGGAGGCCGGTGGCATCAAACTGCACATTAGAGCCGCCGCCCACGATCTTTCCGCCGGTCGACGTGTAGGTGTAGGTCAGCGGATCGTTGTCCGGGTCGCTGCCGTTGCAAGTAACGCCGGTATGCTCACCCGGCAGAATGGGACTACGCTCGACGGAGAGCGTGGCGGTTGGGGGACGATTGGGCTTTTCTTCCACTTTGATGTCCACAGCGCAAGAGGCCGTCCCGCCCTTGCCGTCATCCACTTTTGCGTTTACGGTGTAGGAGCCAACAGCCACGCCGGTCGAATTCCAGCGCGCTTCCGGGCCCGTGCCCTCGACCGCGCCGCCCGTCGCCGCGTAGCTGTAGGTCAATGGATCGTTATCCGGGTCGCTGGCCGTCACGTGTACGGCCACAGAGTCGCCCGAGCCGGCAAATACCGATGCCGGATTCACCGAGCACGCCGCGACCGGGGGATGGTTCGGCGGAGGCGGCGGATTGGGAATCCCGAAGCGAAAAACCAGGCCGGTGGCGGCGCGCAAGTTGTTCTGCCGCCCGCTGGCGCCTAGCGCGGGACCCGTGTGCGTGGTCATCAAGTAATCCAGTTGCGCAAATCGCCAGGCGAGGTTCTTTGTCAAGACCACGTCCACGCCGCCGCCTGTGGCAAGGGCAAAGGCATCCTGTCCCTGCGCTCCCGTGAGTTGATTCCCGCCGTGCGTGCCTCCGACCAGGAACTCGCCAAAGGGAACGAAGTGTTCAAACTTCCGCAAGTTCAACCGCGGGCCAAACAAGTAGGTGGTCAAACTGTCTGTAGCCGCGGAATTATTGCCGATGATTGGGAAGATATTTCGGCTAAACCAATACTCTCCTACTTCTCCCGTCAGGCCCACCCACTTGGAGGCGTTATACGTGAACGATCCAGTCGCCCCGTGATTGTTGAAATTAGCGAAGGGATCTCCGGGAGCGAAATTGATGTAGCTGTACATTCCTGCGATCTCGTAACGGGGAACGAGCCTCCCTGGTGGGCGCGAGTCCGCGGGAGCGGCTGTCGGTCCCGGAAAGGGGGTCGGCCGCGGTCTCGCGGGCAACGCAAATACACCTTTGGCGGCCACAGAGTTGCTGCCACCTGCGGCGTTGCCGCCTCCTGTGTTGCTTGATGTCGCGTGCTTCTCCGCGTTCGCTGCAGCGCTCGTGGTATCGTCGCCCCCTCCGCTGCCCTTTTGCTGCGCGCACAACGGCAAAGCCAATAGCGCGCCCATCATCAGTGCTGCACACCCATTGCGCATCTCCACCCTCCTGAGCTTCCCCAATCGGATCCCGTTTGATTCACGCGCCTGCCTGCGGACGGCTCGCTTCCCCTGGCGGGCTGCGTTAGACGTATTTCAGGTCTTTCCTGGTCACTTGTTCCTTCGAGTTACCAACCTCTCTCCACACCCATTTCTACGTGTGGAGAGAAAACTGAAGAAACAAGATGACACGGCGCACTAAGGTTATTCCACATTTCGCTTTGGGTGCAACTACTTCCTCGCTGCCTGTGGCAATTTTCAATCACAAGCGGACATTACCCGCGTGCGAAATTTAGTGTATGTCGCTGGCGGGCAGATCTGCAGATGCAGCGTCGCGGGGCCGATTCGCGTGTACGACCCCAGCGCATTTTTCGCCATTCATCCTCATGCGTTACACTAGCCGTTCGCCGTGAACACGATCACCACGCTCGACGATCTCTGGACGGGGCGCCCGCACACGATTGCTACCGCGCTTCTCGAATCGGACGGCCATCGCGCGATTGTCGACCCCGGCCCGGGCTCAACACTCGAGACTCTGCGTCAAAATCTCCGGGCCCATGAAATAGGAGTGGGCGACCTCGACGCCATTCTTCTGACGCATATCCATCTGGACCACGCCGGCGCTACCGGGGCGCTGGTGCGCGAAAATCCCCGCCTCGCCGTGTATGTCCATAAGAATGGCGCGAAGCACATGATTGACCCGTCCAAGCTGTTGGCCAGCGCGCAGCGCCTCTGGCCCAACGATTTGCATCGCCTCTTCGGTGAAACTCTTCCCGTTCCGGAAGAAAATCTCCACATCCTTGAAGGCGGCGAAACGCTCACGCTCGGCTCGCGCAAGCTGGAAGTCGTCTACACGCCGGGCCATGCCTCGCATCACGTCAGCTATTTCGACCAAGCGGAAGGCGTCGCTTTCGTCGGCGATACGGCAGGGGTGCGCATCGAGGGGAATTCCTTCGCGATGCCCGCGACTCCTCCGCCGGACATCGATCTGGAAATCTGGGATAAATCCTTCGCCGCCATCCTGGAGCGCAAGCCGGCGCGGCTATTTCTCACGCACTACGGCTATTCCGACAATCCTTCCGAGCACATTCTGTTGTTCCGAGAGCGGCTGCATCGCTGGGCCGCGCTCACCGCCGAAATTCTGCGTACGTCCGCAAACGATTCCGCCGCGATGGGCACTTTCACGTCCGCCACGTACGCTGAAATTTCTCAGCATCTTCCCGGCGCCGAAGCCGAGCACTACGCCTTCAGCGCCGGCTTGAATCTTTCTTTCCTCGGCCTGGCGCGGTATTTGCGCAAACGCGCCAAGGGCGCTCCTTGAACTGCACGTCAGTTCTCTGTGGTTGAAGTGGTTGAAAGGCGAAACGCAAACGTTTCACGCGGTCGTTTCTGACGAGGATACTTCCTGTGGACCCGCAGCCGGCCCCGTCGCAGACTCTGCGGCAGGAGCTGCAAGCGCTTCGAGGCGCGCGGAAAGCGCTTCGACCAGCAAGTCAACGAGCTTCTTCGCCCCGCTTCCGTCGGGATCTTTGTCCGGATTGTACTGCGCCACATCCAGGCCCAGCAGGTTCTTGTGTTTCACAAATTCGATGAAGGAGGCGCGAACTTCCTCGAACCGCAATCCGCCGCTGCCGGGAACGTTCACTGCGGGAAACTCTTCCGCCGCGATGACGTCCACATCGAGATGGAGAACGAACTCGCGCGCGTCAGCGTGCACTTGCGCCAGCGCTTCGTGCGCCGCCTTGCCAGCACCTTTGGATTGAACGTCCGCGGCGAAAATGTGCCGCATCGGCGATTTGCTAAGGAACTCCTGCTCGGGCGGGTCGAGCCTCTCCAGTCCGTAAAGAGTGACATCCGGCTCGCGCACCAGCGGGGCCTCGCTCCAGAAGCGCACCAGCTCGGGCGCGCCCCTGCCGATGATGTGGGCCACCACCATTCCGTCGATGCGGCCGGAGGGCGTGCTTGCGGGAGTATTGAGATCGGCGTCACGATCGAACCACAGAAGATTGATGTGCTTGTAGTAGCGCCGCGCTCCGGTGAGCAAACCGATGACTTGCGCGCAGTCGCCGCCGAGCACCAGCACCGGCGCGCCACTTTTCACTGCGAGCTCGGCGCGCGTCCTGAGGTCGTTCAATCCAGCAACGATTTCGGTGAGATTGCGGGCGCGGCGGTGTTCTTCATCGTCCGCAAAGAGCCGCGGAGCGCAGTCGCCATAGTCCACAACCTCGTAGCCGGCAGCCTGCAACTTTTCGGCGAGGCCCTCAGCGCGCAGCGCCGCAGGGGCCTTCTCGGTTCCCGGAGCGAATCCCGCGGCGCTGGAGGGCGCGCCAATCAAGGCAATCTTCTTCGGCTGACGGACGATTTTGACCGCCAAGGTCTGGCTCCTTTTGTTGTATCCCCCGACTACTTCGCCAGGGCACCGATGGCCGGATTGTGTAAAGCTCAGGCTCGGAATTCACTCCGGCCCGCTCGGCGTTCCCCTGCCGAGTCCTGCAAATCTTTAGCGGCGCGGCGCCGGCGCGATAGTCGCCAATTCCGGCGGCAGGGTGAAGCGCACGTCTTCGCGGATCAAATCCAGATCGCGCTGATCCGTGAAGCCAAATTCGGCAAGCCGTTCGCTCACTTGTTCGACGAGGACTTCCGGTGCGGAGGCCCCCGCGGTCAAACCCACGCGCGAAACTCCTTCAAGCCACTTCACGTCGATGTCTTTTGCGGAGTCGATCAACTGCGCTTTGACGCCGCTGCGCTGGGCGACTTCCACGAGACGATTCGAATTGGAGCTGTTCGGCGAACCAACGACGAGAATAAGATCGACGTCTTTGGCGACTTGCTCAACGGCTTCCTGGCGATTCTGCGTGGCGTAGCAAATATCGTCGCTCGCAGGCCCCTGAATGAATGGAAATTTCTGGCGCAAGCGCGCCACAATTTCCTGCGTGTCGTAAAGGCTCAGGGTCGTTTGCGTAAGGAAGGAGAGCTTGCCGGGGTCATCGACTTCGAGAGCATCGACGGCAGCGACAGAGTCCACCACAATGGTGCGGTCCGGCGCTTCGCCCGAGGTGCCGACGATCTCCTGGTGGTCGCGATGGCCGATCAAAATAATGGTGCGTTTTTCACGCGCAAACTTGAGCGCTTCGAGGTGAACTTTGGTCACCAGCGGGCAGGTGGCGTCAATCACTTTCAGCTCGCGCGACTTGGCTTCCTCGCGAACCGTCGGCGGAACGCCGTGGGCGCTGAAAACCAGCACCGCGCCGTGCGGCACTTCCTCGATGGTCTCGACAAAGATGGCGCCGCGGCGGCGCAGCTGCTCCACTACATAGGTATTGTGGACGATTTCGTGATGCACGTAGACGGGCGCGCCGTAAGCCTCCAGCGCGAGTTCGACGATATCGACGGCGCGCACTACACCCGCGCAGAATCCCCGCGGCCTCACTCTCAGCAATACTTTTCCATTCGTTGCGGTTGGCATTTTTGTCCTAAATATATGATTTCCGAAGACTCTATCATACCTTAGGCCGCGCCTAGCCCGCATCCCGTTTCCTTAGGATTCTGTTTTCGTTACCTCCAAGAATTCCATCCCATTCGAACGCTAGTTTGAAACAGAGACAGAAAAAGAACCACACCAATTAGCCCCTATCTTTGTGAATTTGCGCAATATCCCATGGTAGATGGCGAAGAGGGACCGAAAGGAGGGGCAGAAGGCGTAGAATCAGGTAAACACTGCAAGCACTATGAAAATTATTCTTCGTGCCAGTACGCGGCTCACTCTGCGCAGCGCTCCGTAAGGCTCGAATTCTTAGGCACTTGTGAAGAGACTCGTTTTGGCAATCTATAAGCATGTGATAGGCCTGCCTAGCCACCTCATTCCTTCTCGTCCCCGGGAAGCGGAGGCGGAACCCTCCGCCAACAGGGATTGGAGATCACAAGCAAGTCCAATCCTTCAAGCATGTGTCGTCGCGCACCGGGAGTGGTGTGTTCAACCCTCCTAGCGCGGATAGATAGCGAGGGAAACATGAGCCCGGCAATCTTGCTTGTAGATGCAGATTCGACAAATCTCGAAGAATGGAAATCTTTTCTGGAGAGCCAAAAGTGTGAAGTGTATACAGCGGAAGATGGCGAGTCCGCGGTGAGTTGTTGCCTGCAGGTACAGCCGGATTTGGTTCTCCTACAAGATAGCCTGCCGGATATCAGGAATTTCGAATTGTGCCGCCGGCTGAAGAAAGATCCACTGAATCAACTCATGCCGATCGTTTTGCTGAAAGCTTCACCGGATCAATGGGACATCCAGCGCGGACATGAGGCCGGCGCAATGGATGTTTGGGCTACCCCTTCGACGCTTTGGGATGCGCTGGGCCGCGTCCAGACCCTCTTGCGCCTCAAAAACTATATGGACGAGCAGGCGAAGTCCGTGGTGTTTTCGCTGGCGCGGACCATTGATTCGAAACAAGCCATGAGGAATGGCCACTCGGAGCGTCTCCTGGCGTACGCCGAGCTGTTGGGGGAAAGCGTCGGTCTTCAGGAGGAGGATCTTCAGGAATTGCGAATTGCCTGCTGGCTTCATGACATAGGAAAAATCGCTGTGCCAGACAGCATCCTTCTCAAACCGGGACCTCTGGACGCGGAAGAAATGAGAGTCGTGCGGCAGCATCCGGTCGTTGGAGAAAGGATGTGCGCGCCGCTCAAGTCGCTCAGGCGGATCCTTCCGGTGATACGGAATCATCATGAAAGAATGGATGGAAGCGGGTATCCCGATGGCCTCCGCGGAGAGTCCATTCCGTTAAAGGCAAGAATTCTGCAGGTCGCAGACATTTACGATGCACTGACTACCGACCGTCCTTACCGGACAGCTCTCCTTCCCGAAGACGCGAAGGAGGTTCTCTTCCGCGAAGCTGGGAATGGCTGGCTCGATGGTTCAATGGTCTGCAAATTCTTCGACCACTGTGAACCCATCGAACGCTATCCCGCGCGGAGCAGGTCGATGCTGGTGTCCTACTTCACCTAACGGCGCATCGGCAGCGGTTGTTCCGTGCTGCCCTCATCCTGGTTCCTTCTAACGGTACTGAATCTGTTTAGGAATGCCCGCGTTTGAGACCAGCGTCCGCGAAACCTTTTCGGCGCGGCGGAGATCGCTCCACTTCGCTCTCATGGCTATGGTAGGATGCGCGAACACGCCCCATTCCGCATGAGCCGAGCCAAATCTTTCTGGAAAACTATCCCTCGAACGTCATTTGTTGGTTTCCTGCTTGGGGTCTTCTTCATCTTCAGCACCATGGGGCTTACCAACGACATCATGGAGATGGGACGCCAGCCTACTCTCCGATTCGTCTTGGGCGTCTTTCTATCGGGATTATTCGCGATGTTCTATGCCTTCACAGGATTTGTTCTTCGGAAACAGTTCTGGAAGGCGTTCTTGCCCGCCCTTGCCGTGCATTTGACGCTGATGTACATGTTGGCCCGGTTGCTTCCCGACCTGCCACAACCGGTGCCGATGAGCGCTGCCGACATCACCCGGTTGCAAAGCCGGCTGGCCCTGAGTGGTGTTGCCACCATGCTTGCCGTTGGTTTGGGTTATGGCTGCTTCCTTTACGCCTCCATAACCGCGGGCCGGCGTTATTTCCGGGAGCACGCGGAGATCGAACTAGCCGCCGAGATCCACCGCGTGCTGGTCCCTGCGATTGACATGAAATTGGGTGGTTACGAGTTTTATGGGCGGTCACTATCGAGCGGCGACGTCGGAGGCGACTTGATCGATCTTGCCGGGTCAGAGGACCATTGGGTAGCTTACGTGGCGGATGTGGCGGGCCACGGTGTGGCGCCCGGAGTGGTGATGGGCATGGCGAAGAGCGCGGCACGCATGTTGTTGAGTTCAGGCGATGATGCCGCGCACCTTCTCCCGCGGCTCAACGAAGTCCTTTATCCATTAAAAAAGCCCGACATGTTCGTCACATTTTGTTTTCTCGCCAGGAGTGGAGAGGGATTGCGCGTGGGGCTGGCAGGCCACCCGGCGATTTTGCATTTCTCTGCAAAAACCGGTGAAGTACAACAATTGGAATCCCCGAATATGCCATTGGGAATTTTTCCATCCGGTGATTTTGCAAGCTCCGAGGTTCGGGCGGAGCCGGGAGACGTCTTTGCGCTCTACACCGACGGGTTCCTCGAGCCCGCGAACGCTGCCGGAGAAGAATTTGGGCTGGCGCGGCTGCAAGCCGAATTTCAGAAACATGCCAAGGAGCCTCTTGAAGCCATTTGCCGGTCGCTTCAGGAAAGCGTTGCGCGGCACGGAGCGCAGTTTGACGACCAGTCACTCTTCTTGATTCGAAAGCTGTGAGAAGTCTACGGCGGTGAAAGCGCGCCTGGAAACGAAACTAAGCTTCCACCAGCACTAGAGCCGGCGCAAAGCCCTCACCTTTTGGGCAACGGCGGTCCGTTCTGCCAGGCTGCCTTCCTCGTCAACTAAGGTAAACTTTAATTCAGAACCCAGGCGATTCCATTTCTGGTTTCTTAATAGCTGGTCCGGCCGCAAAAAGATTCACAGGCTCAACGAGAGCCTTTACGGCGAATGACGAGTATGCGGAAAGTGTTCGCGAGGTTGCGGACTCGATCTTTGGAGAAGAGCTTGGCCACCCCCGACGATCCCATCAACCGACGGCGCAGCGAGCGCGTGATGTTGCAAATGAGAATCACGGTGATTGCGGAAGACACCGCGCACAAACCACGGCAGGAAGAAGCGCTGACGCTGATCGTGAATGCTCACGGCGGCCTGCTGAAGATGAAGATGGATGTTCACGTGGGCCAGCCCATGCGCCTGGTGAACCCGCAGAACAAAGTGGAACAGACTTGCCGGGTTGTCCGCGTGGACGAGAGTGGGACCGAATTCTTTTCCGTGGCTTTCGAGTTCGATCAACCGAACCCCAAGTTCTGGCCGGTTGTTTTTCCGCCGACAGATTGGGAAGCTCCGCGTCCCTGATGCCGCGGCAGACTCCGCGAGCTGCTCAGAATGGCCGCTCCTCTTTTTGCGCCGCTCGCATAACCCCTTTGGTGGCCGCAACTCTTCGAGGAATTCGGGGTTTAAGTTAACGAGGCAAGGTGTCTGCCTTGGAGGACGCGCTGATGAAGTATCAAATAAAAGGCATTGGAAGATCGCCGCTGCTGGCGGCTTCCATTTTGATTTGCGGACTGTTTGCGGCCGGGTGCGACGAGCACATCGATGTGATTCGCGATCGCGATATCCCCGTGGTGAAGGGCAGCACCTGGGCCTGGAAACCCGCCGCGACCTCCAGGGACGCGGACCGGCGTCCGGTGGTATCCCGTGACGTGATCACGCGCGGAGAAACCGTGGCCCGCGATCCCGGCGCCAACAATGAAATCGTTCGCCAGCGCATCCGTACGGCGATTGAACAGACTCTTTCATCGAAGGGATTGCGGCAAGTAAGCGACCCGCAAGCCGCGGATTTTCTAGTGGACTATCACGTCGCGGTGCGGCGGCACAATGTTACGGTGGAGCATGTCTACCCCGGTGGATACCCGGGCCTCGTTTGCGGGCCTTATGGATGCTGGGAATCGTGGGGCTGGGGGCCGACGGAGGTCAGCTACGAAAACATTCGCTTCCGCGAAGGCACGGTGGTTTTTGACTTCGTGAAGCAGTCGACGAGACGGCTGGTATATCGGGCGATCGGCCAGAAGCCGGTGCACCGCGATACCTTCAATGAAGGCGAGATTTCTGAATTCGTCCACCACATGCTCGGCAAGCTGAAGACCAACGGGTAGGGTTCTTCCGCGTTTGCAGGGCTGTACTTGTTTTGTTAGCGCCAGCGCAGAAATAGCTAATCCTATTTACGTCCGGGCGCTTCCTCTTTATCCTTTTACTCCAAGCCTAGTCAGCAACGCAAGCAGAAGATTAACGTGCGGCGGCACAAACAAAAATCACTGGCAAGCTAAGGCAGCAAGCCGAAGACGGCGACGGTCGTCTTGGTGCCGATGTAGACTCTGCCGTTCGCAACCATCGGTGCGATGAAATGTCCGCCGACCGAGGAGAAGTGGTCGCGGTTTGAGGCGGCTTGGTTCGAGTCGTAAAGTTCTTTTGTGACGTTTGTGGCGTCGTGGGCGAACAGAATCCCGGCTCCGTGGTCCAACGCCCAAACGATTCCTTGCGCCGTGCCATTCGAGGAGACGCTGGGAACCGCTCCATTGCTTCCGAAAACATGGGCGCTCTGCGAAGATGGCGAAGTCGCCAGACGCGCATAGGAAACCGGGAAAGCCTTAAGTGTACTGTTCTCCGGACAGATGTACACGGTGTTGTTAAAAAACACTGGCGACGAGTGATTCTCGATTTGGTTCGGCGGATTCAACAGGAATGCTGGCTGGTAGATATTGTTCGTTGTGGAATTAAACTGTCCCAGATTGTCTCGGTCCAGGAGGTAAAGGTACCCGTCCTTGCCTGCGCCCACGGCAAGGTGCCGGGTAATGTTGCTCGCATCGACCAGATCCGGCAGCAGCAACGGGCCTGCGGAACCGAAATCCTGGTCCGCGGAGTCCTCGGACTTGGTGTTATACGGCGTAAAGTAATCCCCTACCTTCAGGCCCGCCGAAGTGGAAAGGCGAACGAAGGAATTTCCATAGCTGCTGTTCATCCCGGGTGTGTCGCCAAAGCCGTTGCCGCTAATTACATAGACGTTCCCGGAGGCATCTGCCGCTGGACCGCCTCCTCCCATCCACATACCGCCGCCAGAATTGTTAGGCACGAGGTCGATGGCGCCGGTTTGTTTCAGCGTGCCGGCGTCAAAGGCAATCACCCAGGCGGAATAGGGGCCGCAATCCCCCCACAGGCCCGACCACGCCGAGTAAATGGTGTTTCCGCTCTCGAGCAGCGCGGCACGATCATGCTGGTAGCGGCAATCGAAAGTGACCACCCCACCGCTGCTGTTGCCACCTGTACCGGGATAAGTTGCAGTGATCGTCGTTGGGCCGCCAAATAGTTCGTTCCCGTTCGTCAGGTCCAGGGCATGCAAACGGTGGAAAATGTTTCCCGAGGAATCCTTGGACATAGCCTCTACATAGATGGCATTGCGGGCCCGGTCAATGACGGGCGTGGCGGTGACGCCATTTGGACTGATATTGCCGCAGGGCAGGCTCGCTGAATCTGCCGGGAATTCTCCTTGCGGGTGAACTGTCGTTTTCCAAAGGATCGTGGCGGAACTGCCGCTGATGCTTTGCGCGTCCGCTGCGTACACGGAATCGTTTTCCGTGGCCACGTACAGAACGTCTTTGTTTCCTTGTCCGGGGATCGCGAGCTGGCTGAGGAAGAGCGCCTGCCCGTCGATCTGGCCATCGACTGTGAACTCACCCACTTTCCCGAAGGTGGTCGAATTCACGTTGCTGGTGGTCAGCAGCGTCTCGGTGGAGTTCACGCCGCTTCGAGAAATATCGTAATGGTGCGTGAGTACGTCGGTAGTTCCGCCCGTGGTGCTGGCATTGACAGTCAAAGTGGCCGCGCTGCTGTTCACACTCCCCGCCGTGTTTGTAAACACTATTCGGTACTTGTTCCCGGTTTGCGAGGCAGCGGTCGTGAAGCTCAGCGTCGTAGAAGTCGCTCCGCTGAGGTTGCTAAACGTCACCCCGCCATCCGTGCTCACCTGCCACTGCGCCGTCGGCGTGGGTGAGCCTGTCGCTGCTGCCGTGAAGGTGGCGGTTTGGCCGGCGTTGACCGTTTGGTTGACAGGCTGGGTGGTGATGTAAGGGGCATTGGGCCCGTTCCCACCGGGGCTGGAATAGCCCTGGCACCCCGCGAGAGAGAGCACCATCAGAATCACCGCAACTGAACATGGGGATAAGAATCGACGCACTAGCGCTACCCTCAATCTTGTAGTCAACCCCTGGGCTGAGTACAAAACGGAACGCCGCGGCTGGTTTAAACAGTTTAACGAATCCATAAAATCGGGCCAATAAAAAATTACCGGAAATGTGCCCCCGAAAAGCCTGTAAGCCCATACTAGATTCGTGCCCCGCAGATTGCACCTGACCTGAAGTACAGTTGTTGGCCAGCGAGCAACGCCCGAACGGCAATTGAATTTCGGAGCTTCGCGGCTTGCCACTTCTCGCGGTTCACTCTATCCTCATTTTTCTCCATGGAACTCGAAAATCACGTTGCACTCATTACTGGGTCGGGCCGCGGAATCGGGCGGGCCATCGCTCAGCTTTTTGCGAAGGAAGGCGCGGCGGTGTTTCTTACGGCGCGCACGGAGAAGGAACTGGCTTCCACAGCAGCGGCGATAACGAGTGCCGGGGGACGGGCCGGGTACGCCACAGCGGATTTATCGCGAGAGGCAGATTGCGTACAAGTCGTCGCGGCAGCCAGAGAAAAGTTCAGCCGGATCGACATCCTGGTGAACAATGCGGGGCACTACGGCCCTGTGGTTCCGGTGGAAGACTATCCCCTGGCGGAATTCGACAAAGTGATTGCGGTTCATCTTCGTGCGGCGTTTCTGCTGTCGAAGCTGGTGCTGCCGGAGATGTATGGGCGGCAGTCAGGGGTGATCCTGAACGTCTCCAGCATCTCAGCAAAAGCAGCCTACGCGTGGGGCTCGGCCTATGCCGCAGCCAAAGCAGGAATGCTGGGGTTGACGCGGGTCACAGCAGCGGAAGGAGCGCGCAAAGGCGTCCGCGTGAATGCCATCTGCCCCGGGCCGGTGACGGAAACGCGGATGTCCAAGGAATTAGGCGCCGTGCTCGCAAAGAAAATGGGTGTGAGCGAAGACGAGCAATTAGCCGGCTTTCTCAATGGACTGCTACAAGGCCGCGCACAAACCGCGGAAGAAATTGCGCGCGCCGCACTATTCCTTTGTTCCGATCAATCCAGCGCCATGACTGGCCAATCCATCAACGTCGATGGCGGCGTGGCGTTCTATTAGCGGGTTGCCAGTGCTGATTACAGGGCTTTGCAATGGTTGAGCTAGCTGCGTACAATGCCACTATTGAGGCACGTCATGCAGGTCTTCATTAGTTATGCCCAGAAAGACGGTGAGTTCGCCAGGTCGCTCTCGACTCAACTGGCAAAGCGCGGACTCCGTGTCTGGCTCGCAGACGATCAAGTCTTCCCAGGCGACAATGTCTGGAGCCGTATCGGCGAGGCTCTGGAAACCTCCAGGGCCATGGTGGTGTTGCTCTCCCCGGATTCCGTTCGCTCCGAGAATCTCCGTCGCGAGATTGAATTTGCACTCGGGAACCCTAATTATGAAGGCCGCGTTTTTCCGGTGCTGGTGCGCCCTACAAAGGACATTCCCTGGATTTTGCAAAAGTTCAAGGTATTTGATGGCAAGCGGAACGTGGCCCAGCTAGGGGCATCCATTGCCGAAGCCCTTAAGCAAGTAGCTTAGTCTGCCGGGAGGGCCGGGCGTGGCTCCCAGACCGAAAGAAGTCTTCCTCTCCCACTCCAGCCAGGATCGCTCCTTCGTTGCGCGCCTAACCAAAGTATTAAAGCAAAATGGCATCCGCTACTGGTACAGCGCCGCTCACATTAGAGGCGCCAAACAATGGCATGATGAAATTGGCAAAGCCCTGAGACGTTGCGACTGGTTTGTTCTTGTCCTGACACCCGACTCCGTCAAATCAGCTTGGGTGAAGCGGGAGTTACTCTATGCTCTCAATGAAAACCGCTATCACGAAAGAATTGTTCCGCTGCTCCGCAAACCATGCAAGCATTCAGAATTATCATGGACTCTCGCGGAGTATCAGTTCGTCGATTTCACTTCGGATTTTGATGCCGGTTGCCGGCAGCTTCTTCGAATATGGGGGCGGACTGTTCAACCTGGGCCACACCGTGAGCGTCCGGGGAAGAAACACTAGCGCACTTCATTGACTTGAATGGGTTGAGCACCTAAAATCAACGCCAGACCCTCCCAGCCGTATGGTCGGTCAAACCATCTCGCATTACGAAATCACCGACAAACTAGGCGCCGGCGGCATGGGTGTGGTGTACAAGGCGCTCGACCTGAAGCTGGAGCGCACCGTCGCCCTGAAATTCCTGCCCACCGATGTCGCCGTCAGCGACCGGGACAAACAAAGCCTGCTGCGCGAGGCGCGCGCGGCTTCCGCCCTGGATCATCCAAACATCGGCGTCATTCATGGGATAGAGGAGTCCGAAGACCAACAGCTTTTCATCGTGATGGGTTACTACGAGGGAGAAACGCTGGCGCAGAAGTTGTCGCGCGGTGTGATCCCGGTCCGCGAATCACTGGACTTGGCCATTCAGATCGCAAGAGGGCTGAGCGCCGCTCACGCGCGCAACATCGTGCACCGCGACGTGAAGCCCTCGAACATCATCATTACCAATAACAAGATGGCCAAGATTGTTGACTTCGGCCTCGCCCGCTTCGTAGCTACAGCCAGCGCCACGCAAAGTATCTCTTCCACGGGGACGCTCCCGTATATGGCTCCCGAGCAAATTCTCGGCGAAGTCCTCGATCAACGCTGCGATATCTGGGCTCTAGGCGTAATCCTTGTTCAAATGATTACAGGAAGTCATCCGTTCCTCCGGCCGAATAAGGGAGCGATGACATTTGCAATTCTCAATCAACCTCCCGCGGGGCTGGAAATCATTCCAGACGCCGTGCGTGCCGTCGCTTATCGCGCGCTCTCCAAGAAGCCCGAGCGCCGTTATTCCGGCGCCGATGAAATGCTCCGCGATTTGGAAGCCGCGCTCAGCGAAATCATGTCGAGTCCTGCTCCGGCCGAGGAACCGACACTCACGCACTCCGTCAGTGCGCGCGAGCTGAAGCAGTACATGGAGAATGCTTCGACGCCGAGCTGGACCGTGGGCAATTCCGGGAAAGCCCGGCGTTTCCTGCTTGCCTCCATTGGAGTGGTCCTGGCCGCGATCGCGGTGTCGTTTCTCCCTCCGGTGCGCGAACGGTTTGCGGGGCTCGCCTATGCAGGAAGCGAAAAACACATTGCCGTGCTCCCCTTCGCCAATACAGGGAACGAACCCGGATACGAGCCGGTTGCGGAAGGCCTGATGGATTCCATGACCAACGAGCTCTCGAATCTCGAGGCCGCTCAGAAATCGCTGTGGGTCGTGCCTGCCAGCGTGGTGCGCAGCCGCAAGGTGAGCGATCCGGCGGCAGCCTTCCGCGACTTGGGGGCCACGATGGTGGTACAAGGCGCGATCGAGCGCAAAGGCTCGGATGTTTCCTTGACCGTAGTTTTGATCGATGCCAAGCGCCTGCGGCAGATCGGTTCGGCAAGACTGGAAGATCCATCCGGTGATCTAGCCGCTCTCCAGAACCAGGCCGTTATCCATCTGGCGCGCATGATGAAAGTCCAAGTGCCGGAGGGGACTGGCGCGCCGGCTGGGAGCGTGGCGGCAAGCGCGTATGAGTCTTACCTCAAAGCGCTCGGCTACCTGCAGCGGTACGACAAGCCCGGCAATCCGGATCTGGCCATTTCCGCGCTGAATTCCGAAGTGGAGAAAGACCATCGTTTTGCTCTGGGCTACGCCACCCTCGGGGAAGCGTACCGCCTGAAATTCCTGATGGTTCATGACCCCGCGTCGGTCGACCAGGCCTTCGCAAATTGCCGCAAGGCGCTCGACATCGATGAGCGTCTTCCCGCCGTGCACGTTACTCTGGGTAAACTCCATACGACTCTTGGCAAGAACGACTTCGCGCTCCAGGAATTTCAAAGAGCTCTCGACATAAATCCGCGCGATGCCGGAGCCTTGATGGGCTTGGCTGGTGTCTACGAGCGCATGGGCCGCATTCCGGACGCCGAAGCCAATTACAAGCGCGCTATTGCTCTTCGGCCAGACTACTGGGAAGGATACCTCGCGCTCGCAGAGTTCTTTGGCCGCCAGAAGCGCCCGCAGGACGCGATCGCGCAGTACCGTCGAGTCATCGAACTCACGCCCGACAACCCCGAGGCGTACAGCGACCTCGGTGTCGAGTACGTGGAGCTAAAGGAACCCGGGTCCTATGCCGCCGCGGAAGCGGCACTGCAGAAATCCATTCAGCTCGCGCCCAACTACCAGGCCTACGCCAACCTCGGTTGGTTGTATATGGAGCAAAAGAGATATACCGAAGCAGCCGCGGCCGCGCGTAAAGCCGTCGAGCTCAATGACAAGGATTGGCGCGTGTGGTCAAATTTGCAACTCGCCTACACCTGGCTTAAGGATGACGAAAACATGCGTGCCGCTCGCGGGAAGACGCTGAGCCTTCTGGAGCAATACGCCTCACTGAATTCTCAGGAAGCTCCGGTACAGTCCATGCTCAGCATGCTCTATGCGGAGGACAAGTTGCGCGAAAAAGCCATCGCGCGCGCGAATGCGGCCCTCGCCCTAGCGCCCAAGGATCCCTGGATTCTCGCCGATATCGCGGAAACGTATGACGACCTCGGCGACCGCAAGCGCGCCATCCAATACGCGCGGGACAGCCTCAAGAACGGCTATACTCTGGCGGACCTTCAGGAGCGGCCGGCCCTCGCCGGGCTCCTCGCTGACCCAAGTTTCCGGCCCCGCGCAAAGCAGTAAGCTTCGAAAGGAGATTCACCGTGGCTACCACAGGAGCAGCAAGAGCAAAAGAAACGGTCCTGCCCCGATCTGCAACCATCACCATCCGCGATCAAAAACCCCACCCGTACGGTAAGGTTGAAGTAGCGCCGTGGACCGGCAGAGTCCATCTCGCGAACAAGGATAAGAAGGACTATCGCCTACGTTTTTGGAAACCGGACACTGATCCCTTCTCTGGTATCGACATATTGATCCCTGCTGGCGGACGCATCACTCTGTTGATCAAGAGAGGGGATCATTTTATGTACGGCGTGCTTGATGTCGATGACAAAGTCGCGACCGGCAAGGGCCCCGGCCCCATCGTCAACTGATTCCGTAGCTCTTCAAACGATGGACATGCGCACGGCGCGCCGCTGTATCGAGGTCACCGCATCCCGCAAGTGGTTGCCGGCCTTGTTGCTTGACGGCGCGGCGCACTTTGCGTTGCTTGCGATGAAGAATGTTCACGGGGTTTGGCACTCTCGAGAGCGCGGAACCGCGATGGAAATATCGACAACTCAGCGAGGTTCAGTTAACATCTGCCGCGTGGGGTTCCGCGAGAGGCGCACTCTGCACAGACCTGCTGGAAAGTGCATCACACAGAAACGAATGTGCATTCGCGTGGAAAGAATTGTCTCAGCTGGACAATCGTCTGTGAAAGCCGTTGGAAATAGGATCTGCACCGTTTTGGAGCAGACGTGAGCCAATCGCCTCTGATTAGCCCTCCGGATCGTTCCGTGGGGGAAGACGCGCGGCGCAGCACGCGCATCGAGCGGTCTGTCCCGCTGATTGTCTTCGGTCAGAACCGGCTGGGCGAGCCGTTCGTGGAGAGAACCGTCTCAACAAGCTTGAATCTGCATGGATGCCGGTACCCCTCGCGGCACGACTACGGCGTTGGATCGTGGGTCACGTTGCAGGTCGTGGGATTGAATGTAGAGCCCAAGCCACCGGCGGTGCGCGCAAGGGTACGTTCGGTGCACAGCTCGCAAAGTTCGCGGGAACTGCAGCAAGTTGGCGTGGAGTTGGAAAACCCCGGAAATGTCTGGGGAATCGTCACGCCGCCCCAAGATTGGATAACCGCCGGCGGAACGAGCGCGATCCTGGCGCAATTCGCCACTGCGGTCGCGCCGGCTTTGGATCTTCCTTCTGTGACGGTGAACCTCGAAGAGCCGCCGGTAAGCGCGGAGCACAAGATGGCCGAAGTGGCCACATTCCCTTCCCCGTCGCCCGTTGCTGCGAAGCCGCCTGCCCCAAAGCTGGCTGAGGCCCCCAAACCGCAACGCGTCGTCATCACGCCGGACGGACTCATCAATGCGCTACAGGGAAAACTGCAGCAAGCCGCGGAGAAAGCCGCGCAAGCTGCGGTAGCCAAAAAAGTTGATGAAGCGGTGCGCGAAGCCCTCAATTCGATCGATGACGTACGCAACACCAGCGTGCGCGAAATTGAAGAACTTTTCCCCACCCGAGTGGAGGCATTGAAACTTTCCTCGAAAGAGGAGTTGTCCGGCGAAGTCGCCGCGCACTGGAAAGAACAAATGGAAAAGTACCGCGGCCAGGCGGAGGAGATGGCGCAGCGATTGGAGAAACAAGCTGGGGAGTTGCGGCGCGAACTGGCGCGGTCGCAAGAATTTTTGGAAAGAATAAAGCGCGAAGGGGAGCCTCAGCTCCACGCGCGCCTGCATGAAGCTCTAGCGCGGGCGACCTCGGAATTCGAAGGAGCAACCGCTCGCACCGCTCACCGCCGCTACGAACTCATGCTGGAAAGTACCCAGGCCGTGACGCAGGAAGCGCTTATGAAGATTGATGCGCGCTCCGCGGAAGTCCAGGCGCTGGTGCAAAGCGCGGTGAATTCCGCTCTTGGGGCGTTCCAGCGGCAGACGGACCTGCAAGTGAATGCGGTCCTGTCGGAGACCAAGGAGCGCGCGGTCTCCGCCCTTTCCTCACTCGATGCCGAGAGCCGCGCCGCCTGCGAAGCCCGGCGCCTGGCATTGGAAAGCGAAGTGGCCCGTGCCGCCGAGCGTTCCACGGATCAATTCCGCAAAGGAATGAAAGCTTTTCTCTACTCCTGCCTGGTGGCCGCCGTCAGCGCCGTGGATGAACACTCGAAATCGACCCTGGACGGTCTCGTCAAGGACAATGGGAAAACCCTGTTTGAAGGGGAGGGCGATTCGCGTACGAAGGATGATCCGGAAATCCTTCCTGATACCGACATCGATCCGCTCACCCATTGAAAAAGATTGACGCGCGGCGAAGCCACAGAAGGACGCAGTGGCCGACCGCGATTCTCGTCTTCTACAAAAGAAAAAAGCCAGCCGTTCTCTCACGACGGCCGGCTTTTTTCCTTTGTTCCTATTGCCGCGGAGACTGTGTCAGTCCTGAAGAGGCAGGATGACAAGCTCTGCGTGTGCTCTGGCCGGAGCCAGAAAATGGTAAATTCACTTAGCGGGCTGCCGCTGAACCCGGACGCCGAAACGGCCGCCGCGCCACGTCTTCGATCGCGTAGACGCCCTGCCGCGCCGCCACCATGACCGGATGCCGGCTGTCGGCAATGCGATCTACAGTCAATGCCCAGAAGCGGTGCAGCATGTACAAGCTTCCGACCACGGAAGCGACAGCCGCAAATCCGAGCGCAAACAGCGCAAATACCGCGAGCAGTTCCCACACAAAATACATCTGCAACGAAACCAGCGTCGCCAGGAACATCCACATCCACTTCCGGCTCTTGTCCTTGGTCTTCATCTTTTCTCTATCCCTCATTCACTACCCCTTCAACACCGCCAGCGACTGCGCGTTTCGCTTGCTGCGCTCTTTGTCCACTGACTTAGATGCAACAGCCTGTCCAGAAGGTCCGTTCAATCCCCCAACCTGTACCATTTGACACCTTCCGAGCCCTAAAACCGATGGTACGCCAGACACATTTTGGGGCCTAACCTAATCTCCTAGTACGGCCATATCCAAAATGGGATCTCCCAAAGCAGCACAAAACAAACATGTTAATAGGCGTTCGACTTTCGCCTAAATTTTCGCCTCTCTTTTTCTGTACCACCTGCGGAAAACCTGTACTTCCGTACAGGGTTCCCAGGGACTGGCAGTTAGTGTTGCTCTCTGGCAAATTGTTTCAGCGTGCGGCTAGCATCGCCACCAGAGGGGGCCATATTTCGCTTTTTATTCGCTATTGTCAAGAAAAAAATGCGCCGGGCAAGAGTTGGAACTGCCGCCCCCACAGAGATCGCCGATTGTTCGGATTATCTAAGTATGCTCTAATCCGTCCGTCTCAAGACTCCCAAGTCAAATATGGAACTACTTGCCGTCGTCGCAATCATCTTGATCATCATCACTCCGATTCTCGCCATCGCCGCTTTTGTTCGCGTTCAGAGAATCGCGGAACAATTGCGTGGTGGCTCCCTGCTCAGTCTTGGGGATCGGCTCTCCGCGCTGGAGCGGCGTCTTCAAACACTCGAGAAGTCCTTACAAGAGTCCGGCAGATCCCAGGAATCAAAACCAGCGCCTGCCCACTCCGTCCCTACAGCACCACCTCTATCCCCGGGTACCACCACTCCGCAGAGTTCTCCAACACCACCGCCTCCTCTGCAACCGCTGGTCCCGCCGCGCGAAGTTTCCCCACCACCACAGATCAATATGTTCGCAGCGCCGCCGCTTCATAGTTCGAAACCAAAGTCCTCGTCCAGTCTCGATCTGGAAACCTTAATTGGCGGGCGTTGGCTGAATCGCATCGGCATTGTCGCAATCATTGGCGCGGTCACGTTTTTCCTGAAATACGCGTTTGACAACAACTGGATCGGCCCTAGCGGCCGCGTGGCGATTGGAGTCCTGCTCGGCGCCGCCATGCTCCCGTGGAGCCAGTGGCTTCTGAAGCGCGGCTATTCCTATTTTTCGGAAGGCATCGCCGGCCTCGGCGCCGCCGTGATGTATCTATCGATCTGGGCCGGTTGCCAGTACTACAAACTCTTCAGCTTGGATGTGGGTTTCTACGCCATGATTGTCGTCACTGCGGGCATGGGCGCAGTGGCTCTAGGCCGCAATTCGCAGCGCATTGCCCTGCTCTCTCTCTTTGGCGGTTTTCTGACACCGATTCTCGTCAGTGAGGGCAAGGACGCGCAAGTCGTTCTCTTCACCTACCTCTTGATTCTCGGCGCCAGCCTTCTGGTCATCGAACTGCGCCGCGACTGGCGCTGGCTTACTCCCATTTCCTTCCTGCTCAGCCAATTCTATTTCTGGGGCTGGTACTCGCAGTTTTATCGTCCAGACAAACTCGAGCGCACGGTGATTTTTGCCACGCTCTTCTTTTTTCTCTACGCCGCGCTGCCCGTCATCCGCACCGTCCGGTTTTCTGGCCTGCGTGAGTTGGATGTCCTGGTGGTCCTCGCGAACTCCTTCGCGTACTTCGGTGCACTCTACACCATGCTCTGGCCGCAGGACCGCTGGCCTCTCACGCTCCTGGTCCTGGCTTTGTCCGCGGCGCATGTACTCGTCGCGCGTCTCGTTCCGCCTCCGAAAACCGGCGAATCGCCGCTGACGCGATTAATCTTCGCCGGCCTGGCGCTGACCCTTGCTACCTTGGCGATTCCCATACGCCTCGACGGCAAATGGATCACGTTGGCCTTTGCCGTCGAAGGCGCGATTCTCGTCTGGACCGGCTTCCGTTCGATGACTGGCTTCCTGCGCGCTGGAGGCTATTTCCTTCTCGCGCTTGCCGCTGCTCGGCTCCTCATTTTTCCTTTGCCTGCGCAGCAATTTCTGTTCAATCAGCGCTTCGCCGCTTATGCCGTCCTGATCATCTGCTTTGGCGCTGTCGTCTACGCCGCGCGCGAGCATGCCTCTTCTGTCAGCGGCGAGGAACTCAGCGCTCTCGGCGTTTTCGCTGTGGCCATCAATGTGTACGCGCTAATCGCGCTTTCGCTCGAGCTCTGGGATCACTTCGGCTCTCACGCGGGCTTAGGCATTGACTCCGGCCTAGCCCAGCACCTCGCGCTTTCTCTTCTCTGGACCGCCTACGCTTCCGGATTGATCGCTCTTGGCGTCAAGCGGGAATCCGCGCTGCTCCGTTGGCAGGCGCTGGTGCTCTTCGGACTGGTGGTCGCGAAAGTGTTCATCTACGACAGCTCGTTTCTCGAACGCTTCTACCGCATCGTCTCGTTCGCTATCCTCGGCCTTGTTCTGCTCGTTGTTTCTTTCCTATATCAACGCAGAGTCGCTCGCGAGCGTTCTTCGTCATGATCCGCCGAATCCTTTCTCTAATGTTGGCGCTCGTCGCGCTTAGTGCTTCGGCTGTCTCCACTGATCTCCCTTCCGCCTGGCGCTCTTGGCGTTACTCCCGCGCCGTTGAATCAGGGCGCGCGGACGCGCTCAATTACGTGATGCTCGATCGTGAAGTTTTCTCGCATTCAGAAAATCAGCTCGCCGACCTGCGCATCATCGATGACCTCGGCCAGGAACTTCCCTTCGAGGTAAGGTCGCAAATCACGCCGCCGCCCCAGCCCGTTAAGCTCGCTGCGAGTCTCCGGGAGAACAGTTTCGTTCCCGGCAAATTCACTCAAGTTGTTTTGGACCTAGGCGAACGCGCGAGTTTTCACAATAGTGTTCGGGTGCAGACGGCCGAGTCCGATTTCATCAATTGGGTGGAAGTAGCCGCGAGCGATGATGCCCACCAGTGGCGCATTGTCAATGCGCGCGGGCCCATCTCCCGTTTCCGCAAGGAAAACCTCGAAGGCAATCAGCTCGTCCGCTATTCAGAAAACAATGCACGTTATCTGCGCGTGCGCATTCAGGAATCCGCGCATACCTTCGTGGTAACCGGCATGGAGGTTTTTTCTTCTCCGGCCGTCAAAACCGAAAGCCCAGCGGAAAGAGGCGCTCTTCTCACCGCGTTGCTGCTTCCCGACTCGAACGGCGCGCCTTCGCAAACGCAATGGACTGTAGACCTAGGGGCCGTGGCGATTCCCATTGCCAGATTCAATTTCGAGACGGCCCAGCCGGAGTTTTACCGGGCTGTGCGCCTGCTCAATAGCACCGATCAGAAAGAGTGGCAGTCCGTCGGCGGTGGCGAGATTCACCGCTTTGCGGTCAACGGGAAAACCGAGGAGTCTTTGGGTGTGCAGTGTTACGAGATGTGGGGGCCCCGCTATTGGAGAGTGGAAGTGCTCAACGCCAACGATGCCCCGCTATCGGAAGTTCGCTTGTCGCTAACGATGCCCTTGCGCTTCGTGCTCTTCCATCCGGCGCAAAACGGCTCCTATCGCCTGATCTACGGCAACTTCCGTGCGACCGCGCCGCAATACGACCTTGCGCGTACCCTGCATATCCAGGCAAATGAGGTGATAGCCCACCTGGGACTGGGTGCTGAAGAAGCTACTTCCAATTACGCCGACCCTCGTCCCTTCACCGAGCGTCATCCGAATTTGCTTTGGATTGCTCTCGGCGTCGCTATTGTGCTGCTTGGCTACGCCGCTCTTCGCGCTTTGCGCACGCCGGACTCCGCAACATCGTAGAATTACCCGGGCGCCTGAAATAGCGCCGCTTCTAGAGTGCTTCAAGCCGCACGCCAGTGCGACTCTTTGTTCTCGAAGAATATCCCTATGCCTTTTTCAACTTCCGCGCGATCCAGACCAGTATCACGGCGCCGACAAACGAAACGATGATGTTGCCGATAAGTCCCCCGGCGTGGAGCCCCAATAGTCCGAACACAAAGCCGCCGAGGATGCCCCCAAGAATCCCGAGGATGAGGTCCACCAATATGCCGTAACCTCCGCCCTTCATTACTTGGCCGGCGAGCCACCCCGCGATCAGCCCCACTACGATCGAATAAATCATTTGTTCCCCTTCCTCTGTGTTGCCTGGCGAATAGCCACCGCTGCCGCGTCCCTTTTAGAACGCTCCTTGCGGAATGTCAACCGCGCGCCTTACACTGGCTCGCACGAAAAATATTCAGCCGCAACGGAGCGTTGATGATTTCTCGCATTCGTTTATTTTTTCTACCGCTGCTGATTCTTGCTGTGATTAGCACCGCTTGCTCAAAGTCTCCCGCGCCGGGCGATTCGGCTTCTGCCGGCAAATCCGGCGCGCGCGCAACGATCGTCTTCATGACCGATTTCGGCACAGCTAACGACGCCGTTGCTATTTGCAAAGGCGTCATGCTCGGCATCGCTCCCGATGCCCGCATCATGGACATCACCCATCAGGTGACGCCCTATTCGATAGAGGAAGGCGCGCGATTCCTCGCAGCCGTGTCTCCTTACTATCCCGCCGGAACGGTTTTCGTTGCAGTGATCGACCCCGGCGTGGGCACCTCGCGCAAAGCCATCATCGTTAAATCAAAAAAGGGCCAGTATTTTGTTCTGCCGGACAATGGCCTGATCACTCCGGTGATCGATCGCGACGGCCTCGATTCCGCCCGCGAGATCACCAATCCAAACTGGACGATTCAGGCCCCCATCTCCTCCACGTTCCATGGCCGCGACATTTTTTCTCCCGCAGGCGCGCACCTTGCCGCTGGATGGGATTTCAGTCTCGTTGGCCCGGTTGTCTCTCAACTCGTTCGCCTTACTCCCAAAACTTCCACCACCACAGATAAAGGCATCGAAGGTCATATCATCGCGATTGACGATCCCTTCGGCTCCCTGATCACCGATATTCCCGGAGACGACTTCAAGAAGCTCGGCTACAACCTCGGCGACAAGTTCCGGATCGAGATCAACAAGAAATCGGTAACCCTGCCTTACGTGAAGACTTTCATGGATGTCCCGGTGGGCGACGTTCTTCTGTTTATCGATTCGCGAGACCGCGTCAGCATCGCCATCAACCAGGGTAATTACACGAAAAAGTTCAACATCGAGCGTCCCAGCACGATTTTCATCCCGCGCAAAGGCGCCGCCATCAAGGACAAATAGCCTGCGTTTGGAGGCCCGCTAACATTTGCTTTGGAACTTTTCCCACTCCCTGTCGTATCACTCACTTAGATCGTCAAAGACCGTGTGCCTACCCAACCGGCAGAGGCGCGAGGGGGCAGCCCATGGAATTTTTCAATCAGCTCAAGCAAGTCTTTCGCCGGCTTGGCCGCGCCCCTATGTTCACGGCCCTCACGGTGATCACTCTCGCCGCCGGCATCGGTGGCAACACCGTAGTGTTCAGCGTTCTAGAAGGCGTCCTGCTGAAGCCGTTGCCGTATCCCAAACCTGATGAACTTATTGGCGTCTGGCTTACCGCGCCCGGAATCAAGCTCAAGGAATTCGAGCTGTCTCCCTCCGACTACTTCATCTTTCGCGAACAGAATCGCACCCTCCAGGACCTTGGTCTGTACGCAGGCAACTCCGTGAGCCTGACCGGCGTGGCCGAGCCCGAGCAAGTTCGTGCCTTGCGAGTCACGGACGGCACTCTCCCGCTCCTCGGCATTCCTCCCGTGCTGGGGCACACCTTCACCAAACAGGATGATTCGCCGGGCGGTCCCGAAACCGCCATGCTCACCTATGGCTATTGGCGCCGCAAATTTGGCGGCGATACTTCTGTCGTCGGCCGCAACATCATCGTGGATGGCAAATCCCGCCAAATCATCGGCGTCCTGCCTCAGCGATTTCACTTTTTGGACTGGGAAGAGTTCGGCATACTCATCCCGTTCCAGTTCGATCGCAACAAAACCCATCTCGGGAACTTCAGTTACGAGGGTCTCGCCAGGCTCAAACAGGGCGTCACGATTGAGCAGGTCAACACGGACGTTGCTCGTATGCTCCCCGTCGTTATGAGTTCATTTCCGACGCCGCCCGGCTTCAGCATCAAGCTCTTCGAAGACGCGCATATCGGCCCCAACGTACGTCTCCTCAAACGCGACGTCGTCGGTGATGTCGGGAGCGTCCTCTGGGTGCTGATGGGTTCGATCGGCATGGTCCTTCTGATCGCGTGTGCCAACGTCGCCAATTTGCTGCTCGTCCGCGTCGAAGGCCGCCGTCAGGAGTTGGCCGTGCGCGCCGCTCTGGGCGCGAGCCGCGGGCGCATCGCCGCCGATCTTCTGCTCGAAAGTGTCATGCTCGGATTGCTCGGCAGCACGGTCGGCTTGGGCCTCGCTTACGCCGCGTTACGCGTTCTTGCGGCCATCGCTCCCGCGGGACTTCCTCGCGTTCATGAAATTGGCATTGATGGGCGCGTCCTGCTCTTCACACTCTTGATTTCACTCCTCGCCAGCATCCTGTTTGCTTCCATTCCTATTTTCAAGTACGCCGGAGTGCGCCTCAGCACCGGCATCCGCGAAGGTGGCCGCGCCCTCAGCCAAAGCAAGGAGCAACATCGCACTCGCAGCGTCCTTGTGGTCGTGCAAGTCGCTCTCGCGCTTGTCCTATTAATCTGCTCAGGCTTGATGATTCGCACTTTCCGTGCCCTCACCAACGTCAATCCCGGATTCACCGCGCCCGCCACTTTGCAAACCTTCCGCATCTCTATTCCCAGTACCCTGGTGAAAGAGAACGAACAGGTCGTCCGCACACAGGAAGAGATTTTGCATAGGCTCGCCGCGATTCCTGGCGTCGGGCCTGTGGGAATTATCTCCAACGTCCCCATGGCAAGCGGAGGCTGGCATGATCCCATCTTCATTGAGAACCACACCTATGCCGAGGGCGAACTTCCCCCGCTCCGCACTTTCCGATTCGTTTCGCTAGAATACTTGGACACTGTCGGCACCCCGCTGGTGGCCGGCCGAAAAATCACGTGGAACGACACCTACAAGAAAATCCCTGTCGCCATGGTCTCTCAAAATCTGGCTCGCGAGTATTGGCGCGACCCCTCGGCCGCACTCGGCAAACGCATCCGCGTCAGCACCAAGGACGAATGGCGCGAAATCATCGGCGTCGTCGCCGATGTCTACGATGAGGGCGTCAGCAAACCGGCTCCGACTATCGTTTATTGGCCCCTCATGATGGATCATTTTGAGGGCGATGAACCCATGTGCGCGCGCGAAGTCGCCTTCGTCCTTCGCAGCTCTCGGACCGGCTCGGAAAGTTTCTTGAATGAAGTCCGCCAGGCGGTCTGGTCCTTGAACCCGAATCTCCCTCTCGCCGCCGTGCACGGACTGGACTTTTTCTACAAGCGCTCCATGGCACGCACTTCCTTCACGCTCATCATGCTTGGCGTTGCCGGCTGCATGGCGTTGTTGCTTGGCGTCGTCGGCATCTACGGAGTCATCGCCTATTCCGTCTCGCAGCGCACGCGAGAAATCGGCATTCGGATGGCCCTCGGCGCGCAGCAGCCCACTCTCACTGGCATGTTCATTCGCCACGGTCTGTTCCTGACCGGCATCGGTGTCGCCAGCGGACTCGTCGTCGCCATCATCGTCATGCGGCTCATGTCCACATTGCTGTTCAAAGTCAATCCCACGGACCCGCTGACTTACGCCGCCGTTTCCGCCGGCCTCATCGCTACCGCGTTCCTGGCCAGCTATTTGCCGTCGCGCCGCGCCGCCACTGTCGACCCCGTCGAAGCCCTCCGCGCCGAGTGAGGCGCGAGAGCGACAAGCCATGAAGGCGATTCGGGTGGGGCGGTGCCCCTACCCCCGGGCAATTTGTATGAATATCAAAAGAAAAGACTTACGAAATTTGCAATTCGTAAATACCTGATTCCAAACGAGATGTCCTTGAGTGAGTAAAAGAGGAGGCTACTGGAAAACCACCTAGAAAAAAGAAAAGCGTTAGCGAGCCCCCGCACTCCAAGCGTAGTTATCTACGACATCAACTATAGTACAAATTAGAAATATGTCAAGGCTTTTTTGCGGTTTTTTGGGTGGTAGGCGGGCGGTCATGGGATCTGTTGGCGCAAGAGTTGCAATTTCCTTTCACTCGCCCAACAATGAACCTGTAGCTCAGCCCGACATTTATCCCGACCCCGTCGGGAGGGTTGAGGGTTCTGTTGGATTCGAGGTCCCGCCATGCCAGAAGCCGTCATCGTTTCCGCCGTACGCACTCCCGTCGGTCGCGCTTATAAAGGATCGCTCCGCGCCACGCGCCCCGACGATCTCGCCGCGCTGGCCATCAAGGAAGCCCTCGCACGAGTTCCCGGCCTCGACGCCAAGGAAATTGACGACGTCATCCTCGGCTGCGCCATGCCCGAAGGCGAACAAGGGATGAACGTTGCGCGCATCGCCGCGCTGCGCGCCGGTCTGCCGGTCGAAACCAGCGCGATGACCATCAACCGCTTCTGCTCTTCCGGCTTGCAAGCTATCGCTTTGGCCGCCGAGCGCATTCGCGCCGGCTCCGCCGAAGTCATCGTCGCGGGCGGCACTGAATCCATGTCCATGGTCCCCATGGGCGGCAACAAGATTTCGCCGAACCCCTGGCTCGTCGACAATTATCCCGACGCCTACATTAATATGGGCCTCGGCACGGAAAATATCGCTCGCAAATTTGGCATCACGCGCGAACAAGCCGACCAGTTCGCCGCGGATTCCCACAAGAAAGCTCTCGCCGCCATCGCTGCCTGCCACTTCAAGGACGAAACCATCCCCGTCGAAGTGAAAACCACGTCCCTCCCGAACGGCAACGGCGCTTCCTCCAAGCCAAAAGGTGGGACGGTCAAGCCGGCAACTCAGGTGTTCACTTTCTCGACTGAAGAACTTCCGCGCGCCGACACGAACATAGACGTCCTCGCCAAACTCAAACCCGCCTTTCACGCGAAAGGCACCGTCACCGCGGGAAATAGCTCCCCGATGAGCGACGGAGCCGCCGCCACCGTCATCATGTCCGACACTCGCGCCAAATCGCTCGGCCTCAAGCCCCTGGTGCGTTTTGTCGCCTACGCCACTGCGGGCGTTCTTCCCGAAGAATTCGGTATCGGTCCTGTACGAGCCATTCCCAAAGCATTGAAGCTCGCCGGTCTTTCTCTCGACGACATGGCCGTAATCGAACTGAACGAAGCCTTCGCCGCGCAGTCCCTGGCCGTCATCCAGCAAGCCGGCCTCGATGCCTCGCGCGTTAATCCCAATGGCGGCGCCATCGCCCTCGGCCACCCCCTCGGCTGCACCGGCGCAAAACTTACCGCCACCATCATCCGCGAACTCCAGCGCCGCAACGCCCGCTACGGCATGGTCACCATGTGCATCGGCGGGGGCATGGGCGCCGCCGGCATCTTCGAGCGCCTCTAATACGTTTCGTCTCGGGTCAGGCATGCTGGTTCTAGTCATTCTCATCGCCTCGATCCTTATCTTTCGTGGACTCGGCTTTGCGGGAGCACCCGCTTTCGCGTCATGGTCCGCGGATGTGCGCGACGGCCTCGCGGTCATGCTTCTTTTCACCGCGAGTGCGCATTTCACGCCAATGAAGGAAGACCTCATCCGCATGACGCCTCGATGGGTTCCGCAGCCGCGAGCGATGGTTTTCTTTACCGGCCTTTGCGAGATAGCCGGTGCGATTGGTCTGGTGATCCCCGCGACGCGGCGCGCCGCGGGCATCGCGGTGATTCTTTTTTTCATCGCCGTCTTGCCCGCGAATATTCACGCGGCCCGCGCTGGAATAACTCTTCGCGGGCGTCCGGCCACGCCTCTTTGGCTGCGGCTACCGATGCAAATCCTCTTCATCGTTTTGGCTTGGTGGTCCACCCAATAGCTGTTGCCCCTGCGAGGGGTTCGTTCCCTTGATATACAATGCGCTCATGAAACGCTTATTCCTCGTTCTCGCGCTCTTGTTCTCGGCCTCACTCCCCGCCCAGGCTCCCCTCGCCGTTCCCCTCCCCAAGGAACCCCACCATCATCTCGTCCTAGAAAACGACTACGTCCGCGTCTTCCGCGTAAGCGTCCCCGCGCATGACGCCACGCTTCTTCACCAGCACGACGTTCCCTACCTTTACATTTCCCTAGGTCCCGCCGACGTAATCAACGCCGTCCAAGGCCGGGCCGAGGCTCGCATCGTCATGGCCGACGGCCAAGTCGGCTACTCGCCCGGCCACTTCGCCCACATCGCCCGCAACGATTCCGACATCCCTTTCAACAACGTCACTGTCGAGTTGCTGCGTCCGCAAGGCGACGTGCACAACCTTTGTCGAAAGATTACTGAAGGTGACCTCGGTCAATGCTCTAAGACAGACACTGGCGCTCGCGGTTACACGAATGAATCATTACTCGAAACACAGGAATTTCGAGTGGACGTCGTCACACTCCAATCAAAGGCGAGATTCGTCCATCGCGTCTCATCAGGTTGCCTCTACGTGTCCTTAGACGCTACCGAACTGGAGGACGCTCCCGGAAAACCAGCGATCAAACTGCAGCCTGGCGACCGCTTCTGGGTTCCCGCCGCCACCATCTTGAAATTGCGAAACACCGCACCCAGCAAATCTCGATATCTTCTACTAACTGTTAAACAAGGACCTCTAAGGACCAAGAGAGAAGGAGGGATCTAGCGCTTCTTCGCTTCCATCCAACTTCTCCGGCGCGTCTTTCATAACTTGTTGCAACGAACCGAACTTAATCTGTGGCGTAGCGGCGAAAGAACGAGTCGCGCTTCCAGCGCGGACGCGCGGGAGTATTGGCGGTATCGAGGAGCAGCCGGCGCGTGAATTCCTCGTAGGTTGCTGCGGCCTGGAGATCGACGGGCTGGTTCACGTCGTCGCTGGGAGCGTGGTAGCGATTGGTGAGCCAATCCTTGAAAATCTTCTGCTCGGGCGTACCGAGTTCGAAGCCGACGTCGCACTTGACCGCGGGAACACCGTGTCTGATGAAGTTGTACTGATCGCTGCGGATGAACGTGTTGCGGAGCGGCTCGGGATCGGCGATCGGCTTGATGCCCATGGACTGCGCAATCGCCGTGGCGCGTGTGCCCAGGTCGGACTCTTCCAGGCCGCCAATTTTGAGAATTTTCAGCGGGACGATTGGAAGAAACATGTCCACGTTGACGTCGGCGACGATGGATTTCGGCGGCACCGTGGGATGGGCCGCGAAATATTTCGAGCCGAGAAGTCCTTTTTCTTCGGCGGTGACCAACAGAAAAAGGATCGAACGTTGAATTTTTTCGGGATGCGCTTTAAGACTCGCTGCGATATCCATGGCGAGTGCGCTGCCGGAGCCGTTGTCCATCGCGCCGTTGTAGATGCGATCGCCATTGATGGGCGCGCCGATGCCGATGTGGTCGACGTGCGCGGAGAGCACGACGAATTCGTTTTTGAGCACGGGATTGGAGCCGGAGAGTTTGGCGACGATGTTGGCGGATTCGAGAGTTTTGGTTTGGATGACGGCGTCAGCCTTGAGCGAAGCGGCCAAGGGGAAGTGCGGAAGCAGCTTGCGGTCTTTTCCCAGCGCGGCGATTTCAGCGAACGTGTGGCCGGAACCCGCGAAAAGTTGCTCGGCGGATGCAGGGTTAAAGGCGACCCCGAGTTGCTGCCCAGGGGTTTCATTGAACTCCGCATCGGCAAGATCCATGGACGGGTGGTTGCGGTTCACGGAAATGCGGGACCAGGGAATGTCCATGGACGCGGGATTAAAAATCGTAAGGGTGCCGATGGCGCCGGCAGCGCTCAGAGACTTCCAGCGCTCGCCAGCGGTCTGATAGTGCGAAGCGAGAGCCGTGGGAATGTCCGACGGTGAGCCAGCGAGATAGACCACGATTTTTCCTTTTAGGTCGAGGCCGGCAAGCTCATCGAGATTTTTCTCTGGAATTTTGAGGCCGTAACCGATGAAAACCAGCGGCGCGGAGAGAGTGGCGGAATTGCGCGTCGCACGCGAGCTGATGAATGCATCGTCGGCGAAGGAGAGCGGTTTTGCCTGGCCGTTGGTGACGAGAGCGAGCGAGGACTTGGCTTCATCGACTTCGAATTGATTGAAACGAATGGGCTGATAGAAGCCGTTGGTGCCGGCAGGCTCGAGGCCGGCTTTCTGGAATTGCTCGACGGCGTAAGCCTGCGCTTTGCGCAGACCTTCGCTGCCGGTGTCGCGGCCTTCGAGCGAATCGTCAGCAAGAAATTTGACGTGCGACCACCACGAGTTGCCGTCAAAGTGGGAGGCGGAACCATTTTGCTGCGCCGACGAAATTGCGGCACAGGCAAGGAAAAGAATCGCCGAAAAAATGTTGCGCATGAGATTCGCTCCTGAAATAAATGGAAAGCATAGAGGATAACAAGGGCGCTGCGGAAGAGTCACCCGTTTTGGCACTGAAATAAGACAGATTGCCTCTCGACTTCGCACTGCGATGCCTCAAGGCGCGGCGACCAATGGAAGCTCGATGAAAGTGGCCTGGCCGGGGGCGTGGTAGATGCGCTGGGTGGCTTTGCGATAGTCGGCGGGCTTGGCCCAGAAAATGTTGGGAACGAAAGTCTGCGGATTGCGGTCGTAGAGCGGGAACCAGCTCGACTGAACTTGCACCATGATGCGGTGGCCAGGCAGGAACACGTGATTCGCCGTGGGAAGCGCAAAGCGATAAAGCAGCGGCTTGTCCGGGGCGAGGGCTTTGGGAGTTTCAAAACTTTCGCGGTAGCGGCCGCGGAAAATATCGGCGGCGACCATGAGTTGATAGCCGCCCATTTCGGGTTGCGCACCCACTTCGTCGGGATAGAGATCGATGAGCTTGACGACCCAGTCAGAGTCCGTGCCGCTGGTGGAAGCAACCAAGTTCGCAACCGGCTGGCCGCTGATTTTCATAGAAGCGCTGAGCGCATCAGAGACGAACACCACGACATCGGGGCGGCCTGACGCTTCACGCTGGTCGTCCACCAGCCACTGCGGCCAAGTCAAGGGGTAGACGTAGCCAACCGGTTGACTGGGGCGTGCGCGGAACGGTACAGGCTTGGCGGGATCGGAGACGTATTCCTCGAATGGCGCTGCGCTTGCGGCGGGCGCGGTGAAGCTCAGCTTTAGCCCCGCGTTGAGATAGAGCGGCGTCGGTTTCATGCTGCAGCCACTGGCGCAGCCTGAAGGCCACGCGGGCAAGCGCCGCCATGTATTTGTACCCGTTTCAAACGCGGATACCGGTGCTACGTCGCTCTTGGGCGCATCATCTTTCAAATAATGCGCAAGGAAGGGCGCCAGGATCTCTCGGCGGAAATACAGCCCGGTATCGCTGCCAAATTTGAGCGCGCCGAGCGAACTGGCGTCTTCGATCTCCTGGCCATGATGCCAAGGCCCCATCACTAGAAAAACCTTGTCGTTATTGGCGTCCTTCGGCTTAAGCGCTTTGTAGACGGCTATCGCGCCGTAAACATCTTCCTGATCCCACAGGCTGTCTACCAGCATGGTCGGAACTTTCAGCGGCTGCGCGGCAAGAGTCTTGTCCATGGCTTGCTGCTGCCACCAGGAGTCGTAGGACGGATGCTCGAGAATCTTTCTCCAGAAGCCGACTTGCTCGAGACCGCGGCGGCGGCCAAGTTCACCGGCAGAGCCGGCTTCCAGGTACATGTTGTAGTCGTCGAAGTGACTGGTCCACCAGTGCTCGTCGTTCTTGCGCGTGGCTTCCTGCTCGTAGATGTAGGGCATGTTCTGCTGCCGGAATGCGCCGTAGTGAAACCAATCGTCCCCCATCCAGCCGTCGACCATGGGATTCATCGGCACGGAAACTTTGAGCGCGGGATGCGGATTGACGAGCGCCATCAGCGGCAAAAATCCATCGTAAGAAATGCCGAGAATGCCGACCTTGCCGTTGCTCTCTGGAATATTTTTCACCAGCCAGTCGATCGTGTCGTACGTGTCGGTGGCATGGTCGACCGCCGTGGGATTCAGCGGGCCGCGCAGGGGTCGCGTCATCACGTAGTCGCCCTCGGAGCCATACTTGCCGCGCACGTCCTGGACAACGCGGATGTAGCCGCCTTCGAGGATGACTTCAAGCGCGTTGTCGTAGCCGTGGAGGCTCGGTCCGAGATGCGAGCTGTGCGCGCGAGTGGTGAGTTCGTTGGCGTCGTAAGGCGTGCGCGTCAATAGAATTGGTACGTTCTTTGCGCCTTTGGGCACGAGAATGACGGTGTGCAATTTCACGCCGTCGCGCGTGGGAATCATGACATCTCGCCGCGCGTAATCGAAACTGTCAGTGACCGGCGTGAATTGCGCCGGCGTTTCATTGGGCAGAGTGGCAGCCGCGGAGGGTGGCGGAGTTTGGGCTGGGGAAGGATCGGCCAGCAAGAAAGCGCCAAGCGTGGGTATAACCAATGTGAGCGTACGAACGCAGCGGAGTTGCTTCATCAGTGTCCTCAATGATGCGTGGAATGAGCGTGGATTATAACCCGGATTGGTCCGCCCGCGAGGTTCAGAGCATGAGCGTGCGAACTCGATAGGGTTGAACACTCTTCCGGAACCGGCAACTTAACGATGTTTACTGCGCGGCTGGGCGGGAGTAAAATGGGTCGAACTGATTGCATTGTGCACCGCAGACTGCCGTTAGACTGAGCCCAGTCAAAAAGACTTCCCTCTAGGAGCGACCAAAATGGCCACCGCTACTCTTACCAAGCCCGCAGCAAAGGGAGGGAGCTTCCTCCTCGAATCGCCGCAGCCCAGCGATATATTCACGCCTGCTGATTTGACCGATGATCAAAAATTGATCGGCCAGACGGCGGAAGAATTTGTCCTCAAGGAAGTCTTCCCTTTCATCAAAGATTTGGAGAACAAGAAGCCCGGGCTGATGCCTCAGCTGGTGAAAAAGGGCGGCGAAGTCGGTTTGATGGGCGGCGGAGTGCCGGAGGAATTTGGCGGTGCGGGCCTCGACAAGATTTCCACCACGGTGTTGACGGAGAAACTTTCCATTTACGGCGGCTTCGCGGTAACCCACGGCGCGCACGCCGGCATCGGCACCTTGCCGATCGTTTATTTCGGCACGGACGCGCAAAAGAAAAAATATTTGCCAAAGCTGGCTACCGGCGAGTGGATCGGCGCGTACTGCCTCTCCGAGCCGCAGGCCGGGTCCGACGCGCAGAATTCGCTGACCCGCGCCGAACTGAATAAGGAAGGCACGCACTACATTTTGAATGGGCAGAAGATGTGGATCACCAACGGTGGTTTCGCCGACGTTTACATTGTGTTTGCGAAAATCGACGGTGAAAAATTCACCGCCTTCATCGTCGAACGCACTTTTCCGGGCTTCAAGCCGGGCAATGAAGAACACAAGATGGGCATCCACGGCAGCTCGACGACGCCGATTTTCCTGGAAAACTGCAGAGTGCCCAAGGAAAACCTGCTGCACGAAATCGGCCGCGGGCACATCGTGGCGTTTAACATTCTGAATGCCGGGCGATTCACGCTCGGCGCTTCCTGCGTGGGCGGCTCGAAGCACGTTCTGATGACCTCCTCGAAATACGCGAAAGAGCGCAAAGCGTTTGGCAAACAGATCGGCGACTTCGGCTTGATGAAAGAAAAACTGGCCGAGATGGCCATCCAGATTTTCGCCGTGGAATCCATGGTGTACCGCTCGGCGGGCAACATCGAAGCGGCCATGGCCGCGGCTTCCGGCTCCGGCGACAAAATTCAGAACAGCATGAAAGTCCTCGAGGAATACGCCATCGAGAGCTCCATCGCCAAGGTTTACGGCAGTGAAATGCTCGATTTCGTGGTGGACGAAGGCGTGCAAATCTTCGGCGGCTACGGTTTCCACGAGGAGTATCCGGTGTGCCGCGCGTACCGCGATTCGCGCATCAACCGCATCTTCGAAGGCACCAACGAAATCAACCGCATGCTCATCATCCAGATGCTGATGAAGCGCGCGATGGGCGGGCAGTTGCCGCTGATTCCCGCGGCCATGAAGCTGGCGGATGAAATCCTCGCCGGGCCGTCCTTCGAAGAAGCTCCGGAAGGCGTTCTAGCCGCCGAATCCCGCGTCGTTGCCAATGCCAAGAAAATGTTTCTGCAAGCGGCCGGCGGCGCGGTCCAGAAATTCCGCGAAAAGCTGGCCGACGAGCAGGAGCTGATCGGCGCGCTTTCCAACGTGGTCATGGAAATCTACGCCATGGAGTCCTGCCTGCTGCGCGCGCAAAAAGCCGCCGCCGCGAAGGGCGAATCCGCATCGCAGACCATGATCGATGCCGCGCGCGTGTTCATCAGCGAGGCCGCCGAGCGCGTCGAGCACGAAGCCAAGCGCGCCATTGCGGCAATTCACGAGGGCGACATGCTCACCACTCAGATGGCTGTCTTGAAGCGTTTCGCCAAGCGTGCGCCAGTGGATACCATCGCCCTGCGCCGCCGCGTGGCCGGCGCCGTTCAGGCTCAAGATCGCTACCCGTTGGAAGGCCGCTAACCCACGACCGCATACCTTGTCGGCGGCTTTCCCCCGAATGCAAGGCGTTTAATCTTCGGTACGTCTATATTGCGATTTTTCGCCTGCCAGAAGCGCCTCCTCCTAAACTGAAAGTAAGCCACGAATCACGACGGAACACCGAAGGAGCAGCGTGGGATGCCCCGGAAGTGCCTCATTGTCGCGCTAGTTGTCGTCGCCTTGCACGTTTGCATCGCGCTGACGCTGCGCACCTCCACGCTCGGATCTTTTCTAGCCAACATGCTGCAAAACCTCGCTTGCGGCTTAGCCGTGGTGATGGCCTTTTCGGCGTACCGCCGGGGACACGGCTTGAGCCGCCCTTTCTGGCTGCTGTTCGCCGCGGGCATCGCCATGTGGGGAATCGCAAATTTAGGCTGGATGTACTACGAAGTGGTGCTCCACGGCGAACCTCCGACGGGCTCCTTCGTTCGGTTTCTATTCGGCTTGCAAACCGTACCCTTCGCGATGGCTCTCTTCCTGGACCAGGAAAAGGATTCTCCCCGGCTTGACGCGGAGTCAATTCTCGACTTCATCCAAATTGCCATCGTTTTCTTTTTTATCTTCCTCAGCTTCTATTATCTCCCTGCCCATCACATTAGCGAACGGGAAGCCTTGCTGCGGGAAACCCGCGTGGAAACAGGAGAGAACCTGCTCTTGGTGATTCTCGCTGCCATTCAAGCGCTGCGCGCGCGTCTTCCGCATATCCGCAAACTCTTTGCCGGTCTGTCTTTGTATGTGCTTTTCTACACGTTGTGTGCGGCTCGCGCGGATTATGTGCAGAGCGCCGAGCAGATCCCCGCCGGAACCTTCCTCGACCTGGCTTGGACTCTTCCTCTTCTCGCCGCCGCCATGTGGGCGGCCCGCTGGCAACCTCCGGCTGCCATGGCAATTTCTCCTCAGCGCAAGCGGGAAACTTTTACACATCTGATGCTCACCAACGCGACCTTGGCCATTGCGCCGTTGCTCGTTCTCCTGCAGGTTGCACAGTTTGGCTCCGAATGGCGCGTCGTGCGTTTCTCGCTGCTTGCCGTTTCCATTGTCTGCTTCGCCGCGCGCCTCGGGGTCAGCCAGTTTCATGAGGCAAAAAGCGCGGACGTCGTGCAGACGCACACGCTGGCCATGGATTCCACCGAGGACGGCATGGCCATCCTCGACAGCAACGGCGCGCATGTCTACGCTAATTCCGCTTTTGCCCGAATGGTGGGATTCCCAAGTGCCCAGGCCGTGCTGGGCAAGACCTGGAGGCAAGTTTACGATTCGCGAGACGTAGCCTTGCTCGAAGCGGAGGTTCGCGATTCCGTTTTGAAAACCGGAAAATGGTCGGGGCAAATCGCGCTCCATCGCGGAGGCGACACCACGTTGCCCGTCGAAATGGCCATAACCGTCATGGCGCAGGGCGGCACCGTTTGTGTGGCCCGCGATATGAGCGATCGGCTTGATGCGGAGCACGCGCGCGCCGAAACTGAAATCAAATACCGCACGCTCATCGAACAAGTCGCAGCCATCAGCTACATCGCGGAACTCGGCGTTCGCGGCCAGTGGTTTTACGTCAGCCCGCAGGTCGAATCGATTTTGGGCTACTCGGCCGATGAATGGCTCTCGACTTCGAGAGACTGGATCAATCACGTTCATCCGGAAGACCACCCCATGGTGCATGCCGCGGAAGAAAGTTGCGAGCGTGGCCAACCCTTCCAGGCCGAATATCGAATCACCCGCAAGAACGGTGAAGTCATTTGGGTGAGCGACTCCGCGGTGGTGGTGCGTGGCAGTGATAGCCATCCCGTGATGGAAGGGCTGATCGTCGATATCACCGACCGGAAGATCCTCGAAGGCCAGTTGCAGCAGGCCCGCAAGATCGAGGCGGTGGGCAGACTCGCCGGAGGCGTCGCGCACGATTTCAATAATCTTCTGACCATTATCAAGGGTTATGTCGAGATGGCCGTGCAGCGCTCTCTGGACCGGCCGGAGTTGCACAGCGACATCCGGCACATCGAAGAAGCTGCCGATCGCGCTGTCACGCTGGTTCGCCAGTTGCTGGCCTTCAGCCGCAAGCAGGTTCTGCAGCCGAAAGTCCTCGACCTGAACACCATCGTCATCAATCTCGACCAGCTCCTGCGCCGGTTGATGCCACAAAACATCGAGATGAAAACATTTGTCTCGAAAGAGGCCGGCACGATCAAGGCTGATCCGGGACAGATCGAACAGGTCATCATGAATCTGGTTGTGAATGCGCGCGACGCCTTGGCCGACGGCGGCCACATCCTCATTGAAACCTGCAACGTTAATCTGGACTCCGCGTATACACGCGATCATGCGGTGGTCGCTCCGGGGCCATACGTCTTTCTCGCCGTCTCGGACACTGGCATTGGCATGTCGGCCGAAACGGTCGCCCATATCTTCGAGCCTTTTTACACCACCAAGGAAAGCGGCCGTGGCACAGGCCTCGGCCTGTCGACGGTCTACGGCATTGTGAAACAGAGCGGCGGCTACGTCTGGGTGTACAGCGAACTCGGAAAGGGCACCACCTTCAAGGTTTATTTACCGCGCGTCACTGATGCCGTCCAAGCGCGGTCGCCGGAGACGCCCGCCTCCACCTCGTATAAGGGCCACGAAACCATCTTGCTTGTCGAAGACGAAGACGATGTGCGTGAGCTGACACAGATGGTTCTCAGCAAGCGAGGCTACAATGTGATCGAAGCTCATTCGCCGGCGGAGGCGGAGCGCTTGGCGGGTCACGGCGGCCCCGAAATCCACCTTCTGCTGACCGACGTGGTCATGCCGGGCATCAGCGGACGCGAACTGGCCAAGCGGCTGACCGCGCGTTTCCCCCATCTCCGAGTCATGTTCATGTCCGGCTACACCTACAATGTAATCGCGCAAAACGGGACGCTTGAGGAAGGAATCTCTTTCCTGCAAAAGCCCTTTACACCCCAATTGCTCACGGAAAAAGTCCGCGAGGCGCTGGATCGCCCCGTTTCCGTAAAATAAAAGCGCGCATCGCAACGGTTCTACCGCTTTCCCGCTAGTGAAACCGTCTTCCCCATTGCCGCCGACTGCCTCGCCGCGTCGAGTATTTCCGTCACAATCACGTTCGTCTCCAGCGAAGACTGTCCTTCCGGTTTCAGGCCTCCCAAAACCACTGCTCGCAAATAGGAAACAGAGTCTTCCTTCGTCTTCTCCAATGGCTTGGCATCCGTCAGCAGCTCCTCTTTCTCCGGAAGCCGCACGCGCACGGCGTCAGGCCCGACCGTGATGGCGTAGCCCTTCTGCCCGTGCACTTCCATATCTTTCCGCGAGAACGGCCAATTCCACGAAGCTTGCACGATCGCCTGCGCGTGGGGATACGTTAGAATGATCGTCGCTTCATCGTCCACTCGCGGATAGACTTCCGGCTTGATGCGCTGCGTCACGGCAGTCACTGAATCCGGCCTGCGGCCATCCATCAGCCAGGTCGCCAGGTCCGCGCCATAGCAGCCGAAGTCAAAGAGCGCCCCCGCGCCATTTAATTTTGGATCGGTCAGCCACGCAAGAAATTCCGGCCCAACTCCGATTTCTTTCGGGCCCTGATGACCGTCGTGCACTACAATCTTTCGAATCCCCCCGAGCGCTTTTTCGTGCACCAAGTCGTAAGCGGCCTGATTGCTGCGGTACCAGGTCGTCTCGTAATTCACCAAGACCTGAATCTTCCCGGCCTGCGACGCCTTCTCGATCGCCCGCGCATCTTCCAAGCTCACCGCCAACGGCTTTTCCATCATTACGTGCACGCCATACCGCGCGCAGATCTCCACCACGCGCCGATGATCGTACGTATTGGTATACGCCAGCACCGCCTGAGGATGCGTCGCTTTCAGCATCTCCTCCAGGTCGGTATAGAAAAGATTCGGCGCCAAGCCGTACCTTTTTTCAAATTGTGCAACCAGTTTTCCGTCGCCCTCGGCAATTCCGACGACTCGCAGTTCCGGCCTCATTTGAAACTGGTCGAAGAATCCAAATGCATGCCCATGCACCAGGCCCGCAAGCCCCACGCGCAACGGCGCTCCTTCTTTCGGCGCGGGGTTCACCTGTCCGCGGGAATCAGCGCTCGCGCCCGCGAACAGCACGGCGAGCAACAAGAAAAACGCTGTGGACGAAATCCGTCGCATAGTCCTCCTCAAGCCCCTGGCTTTCTCTTTCAGGAAGCAGCTGCCTGGCCCTGGCTTCGGCGGCTGGCGCGCAATCGCGTAAAGAGATAGATCGATCCCGCAAGCAGCAACGGCGAAGAATAGAACCCAGGTGCGGGTCGCGAAATGTGAATCGAAGAGGCCGTGCGCCCAAAGATAGTGGCCAGCGTGTGGCCCGTTCCGTTCAGCAGGTGAACGATAGCGTAGAAATAAGCCAGCGGCCGCAGCCACCACGCGTTTCGAAACGCAAACGGCGTCAGCAGTAGCAGAACGATATTTGCAACGATGAGCCCCGTCAGCCAATCACGGAATTTAAACGTCGGCATCGGATACCACTGGTATTGGCTGCGCATCGCCAGAACAGTAGCGTTATAAATCGGCAGAAAACCTGTCAACGCCTCGTCAGCCACATGTGCGCAAAACGCCAGGCACAGCAACAACCACGCCAGCCCAAAATTGCTTCGCTCGCCGGATTCTCTCCCCGAGCCCATGCGCTGGATTCTACCTCACTTGCCTCCGCGCGTAGCTCTTCGCGTAAAGTTCCTTGCGGAAAGTCACGGATAACCGCCGGGCTGATTGCTCCCTCGGGCAGCGGCGCGGTAATATGAAATGGTGAATTTTGAATGGGATCCGGGCAAGGCTAGACGGAATCGCCGGAAGCACCGGGTTTCATTCCAAGAGGCCGCAACCGTATTTGGTGATCCTTTGGCGGTAACGTATCCAGACCCGGATCATTCCATAGCGGAACAGCGTTTTATCACCGTTGGAATGTCGAGTGCCGGGCGGCTTTTGATCGTCGCCCACATGGACCGCAACGGGGACATCAGGATTATAAGCGCCCGCAAGACAACGCTGCGCGAACGAAAACATTATGAAGAGAAAAACTGAGAAACGAGAACGTCGCGACGAGCTTCGCCGGGAATACGACCTCTCTAAATTGAAAGGTGCGGTCCGCGGGAAATATACCGCGCGCTATCGAGCAGGAACGAATCTCGTACTCATCTCACCGGACATCGCTGCCTATTTCCCTGACGAGCAATCCGTCAATACGGCCTTGCGCACTTTGATTCGCGTCGCGAAGAGGCCCGTCCGCCGCCCGCGCTGACTGCACCTCAGGAATAAGAAAAAACAAAGTCAAAAGCCCCAGAGCAGAGCTTCGGGGTTGCCCCAGCCCTTAGCTTGTAAGGGTAGGACTTTGACATTGCGTTGTTCCTTCCGCCCCGGGACCTTGACGCAAGGTACTGGCCAATAGGCCGGTGCTGGGAAGGGAACACACACAGCAAATGCGCGGGACTCCATCTACGGGACTCGGTACGATTTAGGGAAGTTAAGGGATACCCATAGTTCGGAGTCGATCTGTAAGTTTCGACCGGTGAAGGGGCCAACCAGCCACCTCATCCCATTCACCCCAAGGGTGCCCTTTTGGAGGTGTGAAGTGTTGAACTCTCAGGTGCATCGGAATCTCTGGCTTGCTTTGGCAGCGGCAGCCGTTTTGACAGCAGCGGGCTGCTCGAAGTCGGCCACGGACGAACCTGTCGCAGCAGCAAAACCAGCAAAACCTGCCGTAGCAGCAAAACCGGCCGTCGTAGCCAAAGAAGCGGAGCCGGCGACAATGATCACCTTGCCGAAAGGCACAGCGATCAGCGCGGCGGCAAGACAAACGCTAGCCACCGACAAGAACAAGGTCGGTGACACCTTTGCCGCCAGCCTCACTGCCCCGATTCAGGTGGATGGAAAGACCGTGATCCCCAAGGGCGCCCAAGTAACCTGCCGCATCGTCAAGGTCAAAAAGAACGAAATAAAGGTCACGCTCGCTTCGGTGCAAATCCACGGGAAATCCTACCCGCTGGACTCTAATTCGATCACCGGACCGAAGAGCCAGCCCAAAACCGATACCAAGAATACCAAGGCCAAGGCGAACAAGGACGTAACTTTTCTCGCTGCCAAGAGTAAGTTGACGTTCAAGCTCGCCAAGCCCGCCACCATCCCGGTGAAGGGCTAACTAGGGACTATCTCAATGTAGGGGCGGACTTTAGTCCGCCTCCTCCTCTCCCTCTCTCCCATTGTCATCCCGAACGGAGCGAGGGATCTGCTTTTTCGTTCCCCGCGCGTCATTTCGACCGGAGGGAGAAATCTCTCTTCTCTTCTCTTCTCTTCTCTTCTCTTCTCTTCCAGCGCCCCTTGAATGACCCTCAGCAATTCGTCGGCGGCGCCGCCGGCAAGCTGGTGAAGCCTCCGCGTGAATGCCCGGGACTCGCAGCTGAGAGGTTAGTCCCCCTGGGACAAAATCCTAGGCAAAAAGCATCGTTTCGAACTGGTGCTTTACCCAGTGATGTTTCGCCGCATCATACTCCCAGCCATGGCGCTTGATGATTTCGATGAAGTCGTTCTTAGAGATATGTAAGGAACCGATCGCCTGCCCGTGCCATGCCGCCAAGATAAGTTGATTAAAAAGGTTTTCGCCATGCAACACCTTGGTGCCAGCTTTTGACAGGATTTTGGCCATCGCATCCTCAATATCAAACTCTTTGGCCTGCGTCCCGACTTTCATTGGTTTGCCCGTCTTATAGAACGTGAGAATTAATTCGCCCGCCAGAACAGATTCATTGCCTTTTTTTTTGTGCATGGACCAAATGGTGTCTCCTGCCTGAGGAACCGCCGCACGAAGATCTGCTCCAGCTTGTGCCGCTGATGTAAGAATTGCGTCAAAATAAGCCGTATTCCAATGTTGAAATACTACGGACAACCATTTGTCTTTCTTGAGCATATTAATGCAAGCTCTAATGCTCTTCCCCAATCTGTCCACGTAGGCACTTTCGGTGAGGTCGAGGTCTCCCCCCACAATTAGTTCAGCTTGTCGCGTTTTTCTGCTTGGCATCGAGCCTAGCCAACAATTCCACAAGGTTGACAGATCCAAGTAGGAGATGTGACCTCCATAGGGTGGGTCGGTAAATATATAATCTACTTTCCCTCCCAATTCCTTACTCAGGTCTTCTATATTTTTCGCGTGAATCTCAAACTTGCCCGACCAACCGTTCGTCCGACGCTTGAACTCAATTACTTTATCGATCTCCGCCTTGGCCGCTATTACATTCTGTGCGCGTTCTTCGAAGGTCTTCCATGGCGGGAGTTCCACTGGATCCTTAGCGACCTTGTACCTGTAAATGCTAAAGATACTTGAACCCCCTCTAGATTCGGCGCGACCTTCCGCTGAGAGGAATGTTCGGTTTAGCTTTGCCAGAGAGGCGGACCAAGCGAGAAGCATTGCCTTCTTGGGGTAGGTGTCTTCAATTCGATCAATAGCGTGTCGCAGAAACGCCAGCGCCGCCAATTGTCGGCATGAGAAGAGCTCTCGATAAGTGCGGACATCTGCGTTCTTCGGAAGCTCTAGATTATCAGGCATCTCGAATCTTTTCGTAAATGCCTTTATCTCATCCTCGGATAGTAAGTCTAATTCGTACAGTTTTGATTGACATCCTTCTTTTAACCTTACCAGTGCGCGTTCGTACTCAGCGATATCGCCTTTCGCAAGGTCTACGATTCCCTGGGAAATAAAGTTCGCAAGGGGATTTATATCATTCTGGATCCCGACTCTATTCTCTAAGAAAGCCTCGATGGCAGTGACGCCAGATCCCCCAAACGGGTCTAACACGCGATCATGCTCTTTCGAATAGTGCAGAATATACTGTCGCACTACGTTGTGAGGACGACGCGTGAAATAAGGGTGGACCCCATAATGGCGCTTGGCGCTTTGCCTATCTGCTGGAATCATCGCCTCAATGGGCAAAATCTCGTTGTACTTATTATTTGTCAATTGGTCTGAAACTCCTTGGAATGTGCGCAGAGAGCTTGAAGCTCGATAACATCAATATTCTTTGGCAGCTGTGTGTGGTCGTGAATAGCACAAAGGAGAACTGCCCGCGACAATTCGTCTTTTCCGTACTTCCTCTGCTGATACGTAAAACCGGAGCTGTTGCGTTTTATTTCCACAGGAACGGTATATGTAGGGTAAGGCGAAAAGGAAAACTCCGTCACGCAGTCGTACCCCTTGCCGACGTATCCGCCGAGGGTCATGCCTAGATGCTTAAGGGGACCGGATGCTCGAAGAATATCAGGCTCCTGAATGTGTGCGAGCCTACTCGTTGGCATGTGGTCCTTAACGATTCGACAGATCTCACTAAGGGACCAAGCAACGATTCCTCGATTCTTTTTGTCAACCTCAAGAAGTTGCAATTTCCAAAACGGACTCACATAAGATGTGCTAAATGTTAGCGGCCGATCAACAGTCGCAATCTGCTTCCTAATGTTTCGCCCTGCATATTTGCAGTTCAACGGTGTCAGATAGAAAGCGTCATCTCGTATGTCGATGTCCACATCTATCCGCTCAAAGTTGCCCGGAGGCAATTTGTACCAGAGTCTAATCGCTTCGCCAATACTTTGAGCCGCCTGCCCTTGTTGAATTCTGTCGTGGCCTACATTTCCAGGAATAGGCCTTTGCTTTGCGTCCAATTTTTTGTCGGTGCTGACAGCGAAATAATCGGTTTTGGTAGCTCCGTATGGAGTAACAAGAGCAACTCTAACAGCGCCCTCCGAACGAAGATAGGTTTTGACTGGACCCGAGAGTTTGTGAAAATAATATTGTGGGCCACCTGATTCGATGCTGGCTCGCTTCGTTTGTTGAAGATGCATATAGACTGCCAGTATTGTCGTGCTCGAGCGTCAGAACGTCAACTCCGCTATTCCCAAACATAGCTGGCTTGTGCGGACAGCTAGCCTATGGCCCCCAGGTATTTTGGAGATTTTCCCTCCGCCACTGCCCCAGCAATCCATTTTAAGCAGATTAGTGTGCGGCCGCAGCCTCACGGCGGCCTTCCACCAGAAACACATGGAAGTCCGTGGCAACAGGCTCGGCGCCAAGCTGGCGCATCATCAGTGCGATTTGACCCCGGTGGTAAGTGGAATGGTTCGCCAGATGTTGCATCAGGTGCGCCAAGCTGACTTGTGTTGTGCGAAAAGGAAGCATTTTCCCCAGGGATTCGTTGGTCACGTCATTCACGAACTCGGCCTGTTCTTTTTAGATTTCCGCCCACTTTCGCTGCACCGGGGCAGCGTTGGGAAATCTCTCCGGATGGAACAGCGCATCCCGTCGCTTTCTCAAATCTGCGGTGAAAGCGGCGCTGAGGGTCGGCTCCTTCCAATACGCCAGCCAGCCCCACTCGCCGGCAATCAAGTGTACGAGCGTGTCTCGCACGGAGCGAAAACTGCCGCCCAGATCGCGCGTGAACTGCTCATCGCCCAGCCCGGATACCGCCTGCAAAACCCGGTTGTTAGCCCAGCGGTCGTATTCGTAGAGCAGCCGAATGTCATCCTTATTCATATTGGCGGGCGCCTGACCGGGACATCTCGGGAATCTTACCTCGCCCCGGAGCGTCCAGCAAAACCGGAGATGTCGCTAGCCCTTGAACCCTTGCACAGATACACAGCGAGCTCTACTCCTTTGTTTTCTTCTCCTTGCAAAATCTTTCGAACAATGATGGCCATTCGCTAAATACTAGTACTATAAAAGTATTTGACAAATAATATAATTCGTGGTAGCGTGGGTCGTGAATTTTCGACTGCACCCTCGCCGAACCCTCCTTCCTTCCCGGTTGCTCCATTCCCGTTTCGGAACTCACCCTCCCTCATCCCAGAAACAATCCACTCCTTTGTTTTCAAGCACTTACGAAACGCAAATTTCGCAACCCGTTCGTTTTGCTATTCATACAAAATGCCCGGGGGTGTGCTCCACTCCCCGACCTTCGGACGTTCAGACCATCAAACCTTTCAACGTCTTTCCGAGTTATCCCCTTTCCTTTCACACCCTTGCGCACTCTTTTGCACTTTTTTGCGTTCAGCAAAAACTCAACTCGTTTGCTTTCATGCGGTTCCGAACTCTTTGTCAAAAAACACGGGGTGGGGGGAGGGGCTGCCATGTTGAATAGCCGTAGCGCCGTCTCTGTGAAGGGCGACTGCCTCGATCAGGCCGGGGCCTTAATTCCGATTCTCTGTTCCGACTTTCAACTTTCCATCGAAGATCCCGACCCCGTCGGGACTGTCAACTTTCAACATCCTCTAGGGCTTTGCCGGAGGGTCCGCGGACGCTTCAGCCGCACCCTTGGGCTTGGAGATCGTGGAAAGCGTCTCCACGTTGAATTTCTTGTAATCCCAATACCGCGTCACGATGCTGGCCTTGATCCCTTTCACCAGCAGGAAGCGCACTCCGATGTGCGCCTCCATGTAGGTCGGCAGCCACACCTCGTTGTTCACAAACCCCTGCTCGTAAACAAAGCTGGTGCCCTTCTGCAGATTCGCCAGCAAGCCCCCGGCAATTTTCATGTCGCCGGTGAAATACGCCTCCAGCCGCGCCACGTCGTGTGCTTTTTCGTCGACCCAAACGACACCGGCAAGTTTCTGCGCCAGTTTTTCCACCAGCTTGTGCGGCTTGAACTCCGGATTCGGCTCGAAGTCGAAAACCAGCACGTCCTGCCCACGAAAGCGCTCCCGCCTCGGATTCACAAATTGGCAAGCGCGCAGGAAAATCTCGATCCCCGGTTCGTCTTCTTTGTCCTTCCCTTCTTCCTTGGCCTTCTCTTCTTTCGCTTCTTTCTTGGCCTGGCGCTTCTGGTGTTCCTCGATGCGTTTCTGGGTCTTCTCGTTTTCTTTTTTCTGTTCCGCGTCGCTCAGTGGCTTGCCGTCCTTTTTCACGAGCGTGGTAATCTCATCCCCGTTGAGATAGAAAAACGTGTACTCGTTGACTTCGTGCTTTTTTGCTTTTCCGTCGCCCTCGAATTCCGTCTCTTCCTCCGATTGCGACCCCGCGTAATTCTCCTTGAGCTTGTCGATGGCCTTCTGGTTGTCGTCAATCTCTTTGAAAAGGGCCTTCAAGTCCGGCAATTTCACTTGCGACTTGATCGGGAAATCAAACACGCGCTCGCCGATCGTTCCATTGATTACCGCGCGCGTCACGATAATGTCGTACTTGTCGTTTCCCCGGTGCAGCTCGATCTTGTACGGCAACTTCACACCGTCAACAGTTCGGTAGTCGTCGTACAGAATTTCTTCCTCCACGCCGCCGACCGTCGCTGCTTCCTTCGCGATCAGGTGCGTCTGCGCATCGAAGAATACTTGCCGCTTCACGCCAGTAGCCGTGGTAACTTCCAGTTGCACCGCATCCTTTCCGCGCACTTGCGCGTGTCCCACAAGGCCCAGCGTGATTTTGCTTTTCTTGAGATTCAGCAGCCTCGAGTTGTAATACTGCGCCGCCGCCTCGAGCTGCATTCCTTCAGGACCAACCAGCGTGCCAAGCTCTCCGGCCGCACTTTGATGCCACGCCGACTTCCCGTTGTACGCCTCGATGACGTTCTTCTCGCCCACCAAGAGTTCCGAATAATAGCGGTTCGGCAACTTTGTATCCAGCGTGTACGTCCCGCTCTTCCCGTCATCTCCCGTAAACGTCCCTTCGAGCGTCAGCGTCTGAATCCTGCCGAGCGCCTTGCCGCCTCCCGCGGCCTTCACATACTGGTCCACAATCTTCCCCTGCTCCTGGCACTTGGCCGGCGAAATCCCACCCAAGAAATAAAGAAACGATATGCCAAGGATCTGCACCAGTCGATGACGATGGAAGGAGTTCATGGCGCTCATCTCATAGAACGCAGTTTTGAGGGAAATGTTTCTCCAAAGATGCAACAATTTCACTCCTGCGGTCTTCACTCCGTCCTCGGAGGACGGGCAAAGCGGCGCTGGCCCGCAGGCGGAGTCAGCACCGAAGCAGGGCATCACAAAATGGAGGGTTCAACAATGGCAGGAGGGCAACGCATCGATCCTTACCTGAATTTCCGGTTCCGCGTGGAGATTGCCGGTATTCAGCAAGCCGGTTTCATGGAATGTACCGGCCTGGGATCGCAAATCGAAGTCGTCGAATACCGGGAAGGTGGAGACAACGCCACGGTTCGCAAGCTTCCGGGGAAAGTTATCTATCCGGACATAACCCTGAAATGGGGCATCACCGATTCTCAAGAACTCTACAAGTGGCACTTGGCAGCTATTCAGGGGCAGCTCGTGCGAAAGGATGGTTCAGTTGTGCTGCTCGACGCTCAAGGGCAGGAAAAATTGCGGTGGAATTTTTTCAAAGCCTGGCCGAGCAAGTGGACGGGCCCGACGCTCAATGCCAAAGGCAATGACGTAGCCATCGAAGAGCTAACACTCACTTGCGAGGGGCAGGAACAGGTCCAATAGGTTCAGCCGGGCCCGCGGACTACTTCGCGGACTTCGGCCTCTTTGAATACTTCTCGTAAAGGCGCAGATGCCGGTTGTCCAGCGACGTGAGCTGGCCATGGATGAAAAGGTATTTTACGTCCGTGGTGAGTTCGAGCGGGTCACCGTTCGTGACAATGAGGTTGGCGAGTTTTCCTTGCTCAAGTGTTCCAACCTGATCGTCAAGGCCAAAAATGCGCGCGGGATAAATCGTGACTGCCTTAAGCGCTTCCTCGTATGGCAGGCCATAGGCGACAGCGTTGGCGGCATTTTGTCCCAACCGCCGCGCGAAGGAATTGTCGAAGCTGGCGAACGCAAACTTCACTCCGGCAGCAGCAAGCTCCGCAGGCTGCGAAAGCATGCGGTCGTAGGGATCGTCCTCATCAGGTGGGAGCGACAGTGACGGCCGTAGGATTACCGGGATGCCCTTCGAGCGGAGCAGATCCTTAACCTTGTAGGCCTCGGAGCCGCCGGCGAGGATCATTCTCAGCCGCTGCTTGTCGCAAAACTCGACGGCATTGCGGATCTCGCGCGAGCGATCGGCAAAGACCAACAAGGGCAATTCGCCGCGAACGACCGGCGCGAGCGCTTCGAGCTTCAGGTCGCGATCGAATTTCGCAGGTGAGCTTTTCTCCATGGCTTGGGCGTAGTGACGGGCGCGCTCCAGCCACTCGGTGATTTCATTTACTTGCTTGTCGTACTCCTGCTTGGCGTCAGCGTAAGGTTTTTCCTTGCGCGAAAAAGTGGCGAAGTCGAAAGTTTGCGTCTCGATCTGCGGCCAGTTGAGCACCATCGCCGCGCTTTTCTTGATAAGCATTTCCTCGATGGCCCAGCCCGCCATGTGGATCGCGGAGGCTTGACCGCCGATAATGCTGCCTCCGCCGCCAGAATCGAAGCCGCCGCTGCCGGGAACAGCGAGAACTTCCGTAATGCCCGCGGCGCGCGTGACCGGAATGTGCTCGCTCGAAGGAGACACGGCCGTAGCTGCAACCACGTCCGGGTTGTAATTTCCCGTCTCATTCGAATCGACGGTGGCGCTGACCGCGCCGATTTCGCGCAATCCCATCTGCGTGATTGCGTCGAACAATCCGGGATAAACTTGCAGTCCTCTTGCATCGATCACCTGAGCTCCGGCAGGAACCTCCAAGCCAGCGCCAACAGCCGCAATTTTTCCATCACGAATGATAAGCGTGCCGTCGTCGACGGTACTGCCTGCGAGTGTGAATATTTTCGCGTGGGTAATGGCATAGGTGGTTGGTGGCGGAGATTGAGCACTGGCGTTCAGAGGGCTGATGAAGTAAAGGAAGTTAATAAAGCAAAAGAGGCAAAGGAGACGACTGCGAATTGGGGCTTGACTCACTGCGCACCTCCGGCAAGACGGCCTGCGGCGGGCGACGCGAGATTCGCCCACAAATCAGTTTGTTTTGATTGCGGAGGCTTGGGTTTTTCTTCCAGCTTCTTTTCTTCCGGCTTTTTCACTTCGGGTATCTTTTCGGCCGGTTTTTGCCCGGCGGGCGCGGCAGCGTCGGGTTTCTTTTCTTCCGGTTTTTTCTCCGCGGATTTTTTCAGTTTATCCATGAGCGCTTTCTTTTCGTTTTCACGTTCGGAGCGTTCAGCAATGTCGCGCTGGCGGTCGAAGTACACGCGGCCATCGATCAGGGTTTTCTGCACCACGGCGTACGCGCTCAGCGGATCGCGATTGTAAATCGCCAAGTCGGCGTCTTTGCCGACGTCAATCGTGCCCACGCGCTTGTCGATCCCCAGTTGCATCGCGGGATTCAGCGTGACCATTTTGAGCGCTTCGTCGTGCGACAAGCCGCCGAACTTCATGCTCTTGGCCGCTTCCTGATTCAAGTGCGTGGCTTCTTCGGCGCTATCGGAATTGATGGAGACGACCACGCCGCGGCGGGTCATCAGCGCGGCGTTGTACGGAATCGCGTCGTAAGCTTCCACTTTGTAGGCCCACCAATCGGAAAATGTGGAAGCGCCGACTCCGGCAGCGGCGAGTTCATCGGCGATTTTGTAGCCTTCGAGAACGTGCTGAAACGTGCGGACTTTGAAGCCGAACTCTTTGGCCACACGCAGAAGCATCAGGATTTCATCTTCCCGATAGCAGTGCGAATGCACGTAGCGTTTGCCTTCCAGCACTTCGACGAGCGGCTCGAGGCGCAGGTCGCGCCGCGGTGAAATGAGATTCTTTTCACCGCCAGCGAAGCGCTTGTTGTAGTCATCCCACGCTTTCTTATAATCGCGCGCTTCGACAAAGGCCCCGCGAATGGTCTCTTCCACGCCCATGCGCGTGGCAGGATAGCGCCTGGGCTGGCCGGGGACACTGAAGTTCGAACGTTTCACATTTTCGCCGAGGGCGAATTTGATGCCAGGAAGCGCGCCTTCGAAGGGAAGCTGTGCGGCGGGCTGGCCCCAGCGCAGCTTGATGACCAGGGTTTGTCCACCGATGGAGTTAGCGGAGCCATGCAGAATGTTTGCCGAAGTCACGCCGCCCGCGAGATCGCGATAGATGTCGATGTCGTCGGGATTCAAGATTTCCGCCATATTCACCATCGAGGAGACGGAAACGCTGCCCTCATTGATGCTTTCCGCAGCAATGTGCGAATGGCAGTCGATAATGCCCGGTATGACGAATTGCCCTGCGGCGTCGATTACCTGCGCGTCTTTCGGAGCGTTAACGGTCTTGCCGACCTCGGCGATTTTGCCGTCCTTAATAAGGATGGAACCGTGCTCGATAGTTCCATGCGAGACAGTAAGGATGGTGGCGTCTCGAATGACGATGGCGGAAGGAGCGTCCGGCGGCGTGGCGGCGTGCGCCGGAATGGGGAAGTAAATGAGATAAAGCAAGGAAAGGAAGTAAAGGAACGGAATAGCCCGCAGACGGTCAGCGTTCAGCACATACGAGGCTTTCACTGCGCACCTCCCAACACGACCGCAGCATTTGAATTGTTCGTGGGCTTGACGCCGGTGAAATCGAGGGAGAAGCCCTGCACGCTGATGCTGCCCTTCAAGGAAGTTCCGTCGAACGTACGGGAGAAGGTGACGTCCGCCGGCGATCCCTCGATGGGGATGTTGATGGTGAAACTGAACTTGTCCGCGCTTAAGTATCCGCTGATGATCGAGGTGGCGCCTTGCCTGCCGGTAACGGTTCCGTTGATGGTGCCGTCTTTCTCCATTGCCAGGTCGGCGGTAGATTCCTCGGGACCACGGTCGGGGGTGGTGTAGGAAAGCTTCCATTTACCACTGATATCCCCTTTCGGCGGATCCTTGGGCTTCTCCGGTTCGCGAACCTCAAATTTGCGGCCGTCGACAAAAACCATTTTGATTTTTGTTTTTTCGTCGAATAGGTCGCCATCGGTGACCACAAGATTGGCGATTTTGCCGTTTTCGATGGAGCCCAGGCGGTCGGCAACCCCAAGGATTTCCGCCGCGGAGAGCGTCAGCGCGCGAAGCGCCGCGTCGGGCCAGAGGCCAGCATCAATGGATTGCTTCGCAGCTTTGAGGGCGTCTTTCGGTGCGGTGAGGCCGCCAGAATAAAATGCAAATTTAACGCCGGCTTTGGCCAGCGCCGCTGGTGAAGAAGGCGCGCGATCGCGGAACCGCAGCGTTCGAAGCGACGGCTTGTCCTCCGGGTCGGCGTCTTTTTCAGCCTCGGGCCACTTGAGGTTCACGAGCACAGGCAGCTTCTTCGCAGCGATTTCCGGCGCGACTTCATAAGCCATTTGGCCGCCGTAAATGGCGCTCTTGACATTCCAGCGATCGACAAGCTCCAGGGCGCGGCGGAGCTGCACGGAGTTGTTCGCGGGAATCAAAACGAGCGCGTGATCTTCCAGCGCTTCGGCCAGCGCGGCTTCCGTGCGGTCATAACGGGGCCGCGCTACGCTGCGGGGATTTTTTTCGTAAGTAGCTTGCCCTTTGATGCTCCACTGGGTATCCAGCCAGACTTGATGAATGTAGGCCAGCGAGCCCATGATCGAGCTCGGAAATCCTCCGCCGAATCCCCCAGACGTCTGGAATGTCACTGGAATCGCCACCGGCGACTTCACGACAAGATCACCGGCGCGTTCGCCCGCGAGATCCAGCACCGCCGCCTGGCCCGGGAAAATTCCGCCTTTCGGCGCGGAAACAACAGTCGTGAATCCTCCATTCCGCCAGGTCTCAATGCGCTTGTCGCTCAGGCTGACTTCGTCGGCTGCGCTGCGCCATGGCGTGGAGTAGGGCCGGTCCTCGGGACCGCGCGCCCTCTCTTGTGAGCCACGCAGACCGCCTTCCCCACTCGCAGTAGGAGCGGCAGGAATTCCCACGTCGGTAAAGGCATCAACAAGCCCCGGATAAACCGTAAGTCCTTTGCCGTCGATGACCCATGCTTCCGGAGGAACGGCAACGTCTTTTCCAACCGCCGTGATGAGACCGCGAGAAATAACAATGGTGGCGTTCTCGATGGGCGGACCGGAAACGGGGAAAACTTTGGCGCCGCGAATGGCAAAGTATTGCGGCTCGCCGCCCTGCGCGTAGAGAGCCGGCACAGCACAAAAGAGGGCAAAAAGAGCCGCGAAGCGGGCCGCTGACGCACACCTGAGAAATAGATTGGAACTCATGCAAGACACCTCGCGGAAGCGTTGAAAGGACAACCATCCCCCCGGCAACTGTGACCGTAGAACTAGACGCACGAGGCTAGTGGGAAGTTTCGGGCCAGTCAAGCTCTGGCACCTCTGGACAAAAAATCGGGAGGAACGGATGGGGCCACGATGAGACTTATGACACGAGGCGAAGGGACACTTCCCCCGCAACTTGCACTTTGAGGTATAACACTGTATATAACTCTCTCCGCTTCGAGCGCTCCATATAAAATTGGTGTGACCGCTCAGCGAAAGGCTGCGGGATTTGGTGGACAAAATTGTAATCAGCTCCGGAGAACTCACGGATATCCAACCGGAACCGGAGCAAGCCGTCCGCCTTGAGCCGAAGCTGCCGCCTGCGATCCCGTTATGGGGACGGCTTGTGCCGATCCTTCTGGTTCCCGTTCTGCCGCTGTTGTGCCTCGTCACGATAATTCTCAGAGTGGCACTGCGCGGGCAGCCGCCCCGAACGCGCCATGCTTGGACAGCGTATCTATCGACGCTGTTGATCATCAGTGGAATCCTGACGTCACTGGGCGTGGTGGTCGTATTTTCCCTCGGTCCGTTACCTTCGGTGGTAAGCAGCGGGCTAGCGGAGCTTGACGAGCGGTCAGAGTACCCGCACTTGCCCAAAAACGGCACGATGTCTGGCAGCGACGCTTCCAAGCAACTAAAGAGCCTTGTAGCGGTAGTTTCTCCCGCGGGCCAGTCTCTTTTCGGCAAACGAGAGATTCTTTCGTCGTCGTTTGGCGCAGGCATGCTCTTGCACGCCAATTCGGCGGGCTATTTGTTTGCGACAGCAAGGCACGTGATAAGTACCAGCGACTGGAGCGTGGCGAAGAAACCGCGCGCTCTGGTTTCGCTGGCGTCCGGGGTGTGGTCCGGCGCGGATGTCATCGCCCGGCACCAAAGCCTGGACCTTGCACTAATCTGGCTGCCAAGGCATTCCGGCCAGGGAGAATTTGTGCAGCCGGTGGCCGAGGCGAAGGAAGGTGAAGGCATCTTTGTGATTGGCCACCCCGAGGGACTGAAGTTCACTCTCAGCACCGGGATTATTTCCAGATTGCAGGAAAATGTGCTGCAGATGTCGGCCCCCGTGAGTCCTGGAAACAGCGGCGGCCCGGTCTACGATGAGCAAGGGAATCTTGTGGGAGTGGTCAGCTCGACGTTCGACAAGAGCGCCCAGCCCAACGCCGAAAATTTGAATTTTGCGGTCGCGGCCCAGGCTCTGCTTCATGAATTCGGCTGGGAATTCACACCGGAAGGGCGTCAGCGATTTCAAGAGTTCTTACACGCTGCAAGAAGCCTAGGCAAAGCCAACGAGCATTCCCGGTCCACAGTTCCCGCCCTCTTCCCTGCTTCCCCGGGGTTAAAAACCGATGGCCACAATTAATGTGACGGTGTTTGATTCGACCGAGAACAAGCGTGTACCGGTGGAACTGCCGGACGACGCCCCATGCAACAAGATTGTGGCCGTGCTGGTGCAGAAGCTCCGCCTGCCTACGAATGGGCCCGATGGCGCGCCGCTGAGCTACAAGTTTCATCATAAGAATTCGGGGCGCCAGATCCAGGACTCTCAGACGCTCGCTGAAGCGGGGGTGCGCGATGGAGATATCCTGCGGCTGCAACCGGAAATCACCGCAGGCTAAGTATGAACCCGCCGAACATGGTTACGGTGGGCGCGCAGGATGTCCGCCAGGACCGGTATAGCCGGTTAGGCCTGATTCCCTGGTGGGACCAGAAAAAAATTCGTGAAACCAAAGTGCTGGTGATCGGGGCGGGCGCCCTCGGAAACGAAATCCTGAAAAACCTGGGTTTGCTGGGCTTCCGAGAGATCGTGGTCATGGATCTGGACCGCATCGAGGAATCGAACCTCTCGCGGACAGTGCTATTCCGAAGCGAGAATGTCGGCGAGTTTAAGGCCAGCGTCGCGGCGCGTTCCGTGGAAGCGATTAGCGGCGAAAACAAAGTGCGGGCGCTGGTGGGTAACGTAATGCAGGATTGCGGGCTGGGACTCTTTTTGTGGAGCGACGTGATCCTGGCAGGCTTGGACAATCGAGAGGCGCGGTTGTGGATCAATCGATGCGCGTGGAAAGTAAACCGACCATGGATTGACGGCGCAATTGAGGGCATCAATGGCGTGGCGCGCGTCTTCGTGGCGGGCGCGGCGCCATGCTATGAGTGCACGCTCGGAGAAACAGATTGGAAGCTGCTGGAAAGAAGAATGTCGTGTAATTTGTTGACGCGCGAAAGCAACATCGAAGGCAAAGTACCGACAACGCCGACGATTTCTTCGATCATCGCGGGAATTCAAGTGCAGGAAGCAGTGAAGCTGATCCACGGGTTGCCGACGCTGGCCGGGCACGGATTCGTGTTTGAGGGTTTAAACCATTCTTCTTACCGAGTGGAGTACACGGCAAATGCAGACTGCATGAGCCACTACACGCTTGAGCGCATCACGGAATGTCCGGAACGCGCGAGCCAGTTAACGCTGGAGGCTCTATGGGAACGGGGAAAACGCGACCTGGGCACGAAGGAAGTGACCATCGAATTCAGCCGTGATGTCGTGCATAAATTCGTTTGCGCGGAATGCGGCGGCGAGGAAGAACGGTTTGCTCCGGTGGGGAGCATCGCCTTTGAAGAAGGAAAATGCCCCAGGGATGGGCAAATGCGCAACGTCGCGGCCATACACAGCTATTCGGGGAACGAAGCGTATGGCGCAAGGACGCTGGACCAACTGGGATTACCGCTGTTCGATATATTCACTGCGCGGAGCGGGGAGCGCGAGATTGGCTATCTGATCGCGGGCGACCGCGAGGAAATTCTCGGGTCAGATGCCCGGATGAGGCGCGGATGAGAACGAGGACGACTGGCGGAAAAGCGGCGCAACCGGCGGTTACCGTCGATGCCGAAGTCATCCGGAAAATCCGGCAGCATGCGCGATCCTGCAACAAGGCGGAGGTCTGCGGCGTGCTGATCGGAAGTGAAGACGGCCACAGCCTGGCAATCGAAGCGTGCATTGCAGGAGCAAACGCCGCCCAAGCCGGCACGCATGTGACGTTCACGCAGGACACTTGGGCGCATATCTACGAGACCAAAGACGCCAAGTATCCCGACGATCGTATTGTGGGTTGGTACCACTCCCATCCCGGCTTCGGCGTGTTTCTCTCCGATCACGATACTTTCATTCACAAGAATTTCTTTTCCTCGCCCTTGCAGGTCGCGTGGGTGTACGACCCCCATAGCGACGAGGAGGGCTGCTTCGGCTGGGTAGGCAAGCGCCTTGAGCGGCTGTCCGAAATTGCGGTAATTGACCGGAAAGGCGGCGAGGGGGCGGGTGAAACAGGGAAACCGGAGCCCCTGGGAACATTTGAAGAGAATGAAGAGGAAGATTTGGCGGTAGAAAAGCCGGATCGCAACGAGGACGCCCCGCGCTGGCTGCGCATCGCTTTTTCTGTCCTTTCCTACGCCACGGTACTGATGATCGGTTTTCTGATCGCTTTCTATCTCTTCCCACACATCCTAATCTGGCCTGTTGACGCAACGGGACGGCCGTTGACAGACCGGCCGATTGACGCGCGTTCGCTACTGCGGGAGCAACCTCCGAGCGAGGGCGCACCCGCAAAAGACAAGGGTGCAACGGAAGCGCCGAAGAGCGGGAGCGACAAGGAGCAGAATGTCCCCCGACAAAAATAACGAGCCTATCAAAATCACGCTGGATGATCTAGCGCGCGTGGAGACAACCGCGCCTGCCGCTGCGGCGGCTATGCCGGGCCGCGGTCCAGGCGGCGCGAAGGTTTACGGGAGTGTGGGTGAGGCAGCCGACCAGCGCGTGGAGACCCATGAGGAGCGCGGAAGCATTCTCTTGCAGGCCTGGTTCTACCTGGGCATTGCGGGACTGCTTGGGGCGATTTTGGCGTGGGCTATCTCCGAGCCGGCTTTCATTGACAGTGGCGGACACCGCTGGGGAAATCTGTGGATGATGCCCATGGTGGTGACGCTGCAATGTGTGGGATTTGCGATTGCTGAAAGCATAGTGGAGCGGTCGGCGAAGAAGGCGGTGGTGCGCGGGCTTCTGGCGTTGCCGCTGGGCGTCGTGCTGTCATTCGTCTTCGATTTCGCCGCTGAAATCATGTTCCGCATCGGCGTTTCTATCGCCGCAGAAGCAGGGGCGCAGACTTTCCGGAACCCCGCGTTCTGGGTGGCGCGCGGCCTTGCGTGGATGGTATTTGGAGCCGCAGGAGGCGTGGTTTACGGAATCGTCGGGCAATCCTCGAAGAAAACACTTTACGGGGCGCTGGGGGGAGTCATCGGAGCAGGGCTCGGCGGAATGCTATTTGATCCGATCGTGATGATCTCGAAGGGTGGAGCGCCGAGCCGCGCCGTGGGATTTGCGCTGCTCGGGGTCGCCACGGGAGTAGCGATCGGTCTAGTTGAGAGCGCGCTGAAAGACCGCTGGTTGTATGTCACCGCCGGTCCGTTGGCCGGCAAGCAGTTCATTCTATACAAGGCTCGCACCCTGATCGGCAGCGACCAGAAATGCGACATTTATTTGTTCAAGGACCCCAACGTTTTGGGGGAGCACGCCATCGTGGAAATTGCAGGAACGAGAGTGCAACTTCGCGCCCTCGGCCCAGCTTACGTTTCGGGACAGCCGGCAAGGGTCCAGGTTTTGCAGAGCGGGAATTCCGTGCAGATCGGGAGATACTCGTTTCGCTATTCGGAAAGGCAGCGTAAGTGAATCCGGTCTGCCCCTATTGCCGGACAGAAATCGGTTCGGCCGCGGAGGAACGGCTCGAGTGTCCCGGGTGTGGAACCCCGCATCATCCGGAGTGCTTCGCGGAGAACGGAGGATGCACCGTATTCGGCTGCGCAAAGGCGCCCCAGGATGAACCCAAAATCAGCCTGTCAGGCACGGAATTGAATCAGGCTCCTGGGCCTGCAGCCGCTGCTGCGCCCATTCCGGCCGCTCCTGTCCGACGAACGATGCACAGTGGATTCTCGATCCTGCAGCTCTCCGGACCTTCTCAGCCATTGGGAGGACAGAGCGCCGCTTCTCAAGGACCTGCTCCGCCGCCACCGCCGCCACTCGTCGCCGGAACAGGAGCGGCCCCTCCTCCACTGCCGCCAGCCCGGGGAGTGTATGCACCGTTGCGGCCACAGGACGTTATCCGAGGCACGGGAACATCGAAGAGCCGCCAGGTCTACGTTCTGCTGGGCGTTTTTCTGGGGATTTTTGGAGTGCACAATTTCTACGCGGGGTATATACAGAGAGCAGTTTCCCAGCTCTGTCTTACCGTGCTGACCTGTTTTTATGCCGCGGTGGCGACCTGGATCTGGGCGATTGTGGAGATCTGCGTCATCAATAAGGACGGCGACGGAGTCGAGTTCACGTGACGACGGAGGGGCAATGAATTATTTCATCAAGCGGGATCTCCAGGAATACGGGCCGTATACCCTTTCCGAACTCCAGCGCTATGTGGCGTCCGGGAACGTCCTGCTCACCGACCTGTGCCGCAGTGAGGGCTTGAGCGAGTGGGTGCCGGTTTCTCAGGTGATTGGGAATATTCCTGTGCCGGTGGCTGCGCCAGCGCCAACCGCTGCGTCTGCCGCAGCCGCTGCTGCCGCGCTGTACCCCGCGCCGCCTTCGCTTCACTGGGCTATCGTGTTGTTGCTTACCATTGTCACGTGCGGGCTATTTCTTTGGATATGGGCCCTCGTCGAGGCCTACTGGGTTAGGAAAGTGCAACCAGAAAGCAAGGGGATGATCTTGTGGGCTTTCGCGGTAGTTCTGAACGTCATATATGTAGGGTTGTCCGTGTCTCAGGACCCTAACCAGAAGGGGCTGGCGGCCCTTTTTTGGCTTGGCGGCTCGATTCTTTGGATTGCCGGCTCCTTCAGCATGAAAAACTCCATCGAAGAACACTACAACACAGCCGAACCCACTGGACTCTCGTTGAGCGGAGTGATGACTTTCTTCTTTAACGTATTTTACTTTCAGTATCACTTTACCCAGATCAATGAGATGCGAAGGAGCCAAGGCCTGATGGCCTGAAAGACATGAACGTCGTAACCAGAATGGGTGCTGTCGCGTGCGCCTCATTGGCTTGCGCCGCAATCCTGCATAGGTTCCCGCCGGAGCAGTATGACTTTTATCCACAATGTCCCATATTCCGCTTTTTGCACGTCTACTGCCCGGGCTGCGGGGCCACTCGCGCATTGGCGGCCCTGCTACATCTGAGAATTGCGGAGGCTCTGCACTACAATGCTCTGGTGGTCATGCTCGTTCCTGTGCTGCTGGCCTACTTCGCGGTTGCTTATTGGAAAGCGCGACGAGAGGAAGTTTTCACCTGGCCGCGCGTTCCGGCCTTAGGGCTGACGGCGTTACTTGTACTGACTGCGGCCTTCGGCGTGTTGCGGAACTTTGCGAGTGGTTCGCTCTAAGGGAATCATGCTTTCACCGCGTATCCGGCGCTTGAAACTCGACTACGACACGTTGATTCAACGGTTTGCGAACTGGCCGCTGATTCAGGTGAGTGGCACGGCGGGAATGCCGCCGGAAGTCTATCGCATCACGTTTCAGATCAAAGGGCTGTACGTCTCGCAAACAGGTGAAATCCAGGAGCGCGACACCCATCAGCTGGAAGTAAATCTTTCTCTGGGCTATCCCCGACGCGCACCGCAATGCCGCATGATGGCTCCCATGTTCCACCCGAATTTTGACGAGGGAAGTGTGTGCATCGGCGACTTTTGGGCGGCCTCGGAAGGCCTGGATGATTTGATTGTCCGCATTGGACGCATGATTGCCTACCAGGAGTACAACACCAAAAGCCCGCTCAATGGGCTTGCGGCCAAATGGGCCACGCAGCACCCGGAACTCTTGCCCATTGACTCCCGGAACATCGCACCTCCGACTGATGGGCCAGTCCAAGCGAATCCTGCCCCTCTTCCCTCCCCGGCCTCGTCTTCTGAACCCAATCCGGCCGCCGTTACGGGCCCGAAACCCCCAGATCCCTGGAACGAGCGCATCGTCGTCGAGTGAACCGGGATTGCTTCCTCCTCGCGGGCCTCGGCTGACTAAGCCTCGTGCTATCAATAGACCAACCCACTGCGCTGCCGCCCAGCGCTGCCGAGACTCCTCGAAAAAAATAACAAATTCCGGAAACAAAATGGCGGGGTCTGACGTCTCTTCTATTGCATTCCCATAGGAACTGAAGCATATAGGTATGGGCATCCCATAGGAGCTACGGGAGAAACCGATGGGCGATAAAAAGGACGTTTGGCAGGGCACGCTGGCCTTGATGGTGCTGAAGACCTTGCAAGCACTGGGGCCGCTGCACGGATACGGAATCGCGCGCCGCATCGAGCAGACCAGCGGCGACCTCCTGGCAGTCAACTACGGAACGCTGTACCCCGCTCTGCTGAAACTCGAACAGGAAGGCTACATTTCGTCCGAGTGGGGCACCTCGGACAACAATCGGAAAGCCAAGTATTACAAACTGACGCGCGCAGGTCGCAAGCAATTGGACAAAGAAGCCCGCGAGTGGGAGCAGACCACGGAAATTCTGGCGCGGTTCCTGGCTCCCGGAAAGGAATCGGCATGAGACGCCTGCGCGCGCTGCTGGTGCGATTGGGCGGACTTTTCAACAAGGATCGCCGCGACCGCGATATCGCCGCGGAGCTCGAAAGCCATCTTCGCCTGCACATCGAAGAAAATCTCCGCGCCGGCATGAGTCCTGCGGAAGCTCGCCGCAGTGCGCTCATCAAACTCGGCGGCGTTGAGCAAGTAAAAATCAGTTACCGTGAACAGCGGGGACTGCCGGCCCTGGAAAATTTCTTGCAAGACGTCTCTTTCGGCGGACGCACGTTGCGAAAGAATCCAGGCTTTACCGCCGTCGCCGTAGCCGCGCTGGCACTTGGAATTGGCTTTTCCAGCATCATCTTCAGTGTTTTCTACAACGGGGTTCTTCGACCCTTTCCGTATCGCGATGCCCAGCGGCTGACGGTGATCAGCGTCCTGGATACTAAGGACGGTTCGCAAGGCTTTCGTTCCATGTTCCACCTCGATGAAGTCGCCGCTTTTCGAAAGGGGAACCATACTTTCGACGATATCGTTGCCTACTCCAGTTGGGACGTCCCTTATGTAAGGAAAACATCCAGCGAACTAGTGCACGGCTGTGTCCTCACGCCAAACGCGATGGATTTCTGGGGCGTGCCTCCGCTGCTAGGGCGCGGTTTTACGGAACAAGATGCGCAGCCGGGCGCCGGTCTGGTCGTGCTTCTCAACTACAACTATTGGAAAAAGATGTTTAACGAGGATAAAGCCGTCCTCGGAACAACCATGATGCTCAAGGGCCAAGCGCGCACGGTTATCGGGGTCATGCCTCCAAGATTCCAGCTCTACGGCGCCGATCTTTATATTCCGCTGGATTGGAACCGCCCTGAACCCTCCATGACCCAGGCCATGAATGACAACGAGCCTCTTTTTTTCTTCGCCACGGCAATTCTGAAGCGAAATGTCAGCCTGCGGACGGCAGCGGCCGACATTCAAGTCATCGCGCGACAAATCGTCGCCCTCCATCCACGTGATTATCCCGAACATTTCCGGATGGACACCAAGCCTATGAACGAAGTCATTGTTGCGGATTTCAAGCAGACCTTGATTCTGCTGATTGCCGCGGTCGCGCTTTTGTTGCTCATCTCCTCCAGCAACGTCGCCAGTCTTTTGCTGACGCATCACAGCGCGCGTGCAAGGGAAATTGCTCTTCGCGCGGCGCTCGGAGCAGGCCGCGGCCGGTTGATCCGGCAATTATTTGTGGAGAGTCTCGTCCTCGGTGTCGGGGGCTGCCTGGCAGGATGTTTCCTGGCCTACCTCGGACTGAGAGCTGTTGCATTGACTCCGGGAATAGAAGTCCCCGGCGAGGCCGACATGTCCCTGAATTTGCCGGTCCTCCTTTTTGCGATTGCCTTGTCGCTTCTGACCACTGTTCTTTTTGGCCTCTCGCCGGCTCTTTTCGCCGTGGGGAAAGATCTGCGCACGAATCTGCAGAGCACTGGTGTAAACGTAAACGCTTCGCGGCGCGGTGCCCGCATTCGCGCTGGCTTGGTCGTTGGCCAGGTGGCGCTTTCCTTGCTGCTCCTTGTTTTTGCGGGCCTGATGATGCGGAGTTTCATTGCCGTAACCCACTTCGACTTCGGCTTCCACACCGAAAACGTTCTGCAAGCAGAGATCCACTTTCCGCCTCGCCAGTATGATTCTGCCGAAAGCAAGCGTGCGTTTTTCGACCAGGCGTTGCCCCGCATCTCGGCTCTTCCCGGCGTCACTAACGTGGCGGTATCCATCTGGCTGCCGGTGACAGAAGGTCCAACGTCTGACGATGTCACCATTCCGGGAAAGCCGCATGACAAACACTGGAGGACTGCTTTCGAAGCCGTCAGCGAAGGATACTTCCCAACACTTGGGTTGCAGTTGCTCCGCGGAAGGCTGCTTTCTCCGTCCGATATAGCCAGCGGGCGGCGCGTCGTTGTTGTCAATCAGACACTGGTGAAATCTTATTTTGGTGATGAAGATCCCATCGGCCGGCAAATCAAATTCAATGTGCTAGACCAAATACCGCCGGCCCCGCACGATGCCTATTTCGAAATTGTCGGTGTCGTCAGCGATTTCAGGAACAACGGGATTCAAGATCCTACTATCCCGCAGGGCTTCGTGCCTTACACGTTTTCAGGCTTTGGCGACCGCGCCATTCTAGTTCGAACAGCGGTGAATCCGTCTTTGCTCCTGAATCACATCCGCCAGGTAACCGCAGACGCTGGTCCCGATACCGCATTGATTCACCCGGGCACGCTGGATGGCTATCTGCAAGAAAAGGTGTATGTGAAACCGAAATTCCGTTTGATTTCCTTCGGGACTTGCGCGGCCATCGGACTTGCCCTTGCCCTCATTGGCCTGTTCGGCGTCATGGCTTACTCGGTCACATTGCAGACTCACGAGCTCGGCATACGAATGGCTCTCGGCGCCCAGGCCAATAACATCCTCGCGTTGGTGCTCCGCAAAGGACTGTTGCTGGTTAGCGGCGGAATTCTCCTGGGACTCCTGGCCTCGTTCCTTTCCGCGCGCGTTTTGAAGTCGCAATTGTGGGGTGTATCGGTTTTCGATGCGGGGGCCTTTGTGCTGGCTCCTCTGGCTTTGCTGACCGCCGCTTTTCTTGCGTGTTATCTCCCGGCACGAAGAGCGACACGCGTCGATCCGCTCGTGGCGCTGCGCTACGAGTGATTATTGTACTGGCCGGTCTTCAGACCGGTCCGTTTCGCGAGGTATGACTATGAGGCAATGGCGCGCTTGGCTTGTTCGACTTGGCGGATTCTTCCGCCGGAACCGCCGCGACCGCGATCTCGCCGCAGAGATGGAAAGCCATCTCCAAATGCACATCGAAGACAATCTGCGCGTGGGGATGAGCGCAGAAGAGGCGCGGCGTCAGGCGTTGATCAAACTCGGCGGCATCGAGCAGACCAAAGAAAACTATCGCGACCGGCGCGGGCTTCCGTTCCTTGAAACTCTATTCCAGGATTTCCGGTTTGCCGCCCGCATGCTCCTCAAAAATCCCGGTTTTACCGCCGTGGCCGTTCTTACTCTCGCCCTCGGCATCGGAGCGAACACCGCCATTTTCAGTATCGTGAACGGCGTCCTCTTGCAGCCGCTGCCCTATCCGCACCCTGAACAACTTGTGGTCGTCGCGCGAACCGCACCCAGGTTCGATCATCCCGTCCCCGTTTCCGGGCCGAACTTCCTCGATTGGCGGGCGCGCTCCACGCAATTTCAATCTCTTGCGGGATTCGATGGCCGCGGCTTCACCGTCATGTTCGGTAACCAGCCTGAGAACATTTTGGGCGCCGCTGTGTCGCCAAATTTTCTATCGGTTCTGGAAGTCGCGCCAATTCTCGGCCGCAATTTCCTCGAACCGGAAGAGCGCACAGGCAACGACCACGTTGCCTTGATTTCTCACTCATTCTGGAAGGAGCGCCTCGGTGGTGACCCGGGATGCGTCGGCCGGACGCTTACCATCAACGGCCAGCCGTTCGTCATTGTAGGCATCCTGCCGGCCAATTTTCGCTACGTCCTAATGCCGTCCGCGCGGATTTTCATTCCATTGAATCTTGAGAAAACCGAGCGCGGCGAGAATTTCATGTCGGCGATTGGACGCATTAAGTCAGGCGTGTCCTTGCGCCAGGCGCAGAGCGAAATGGACTCCATCGCGCGCGCACTCGAAAAGGAGTACCCCGCCGACGACGCCGAGCAAGGCGCCATCGTAATCCCCATGCTCAGCCGAGTGGGCAGGCAGATTCGCGAGGCCCTTTTGATCATGCTTGCAGCGGTCGGCCTCGTTCTTCTTATCGCTTGTGCGAACGTCGGCAACCTGCTCCTGGCTCAAGGGGTGCGGCGCCGCGGTGAAATTGCGGTGCGCAGCGCTCTCGGTGCTAGTGCGGGCAGGCTGGTGCGGCAGTGCGTGACGGAAAGCGTGTTGCTTGGTCTTCTTGGATGCGCCCTCGGTTTGCTCGCCGGCCATTTCGGATTGCAAGCGTTCCGGGTTCTTAGTCCAGGAAATGTGCCGCGGCTGGAAGAAGTTCAAATTAATCTTCCCGTTCTTCTGTTTTCGCTCGCCATTTCGATCTCCGCGAGCATTCTTTTTGGCTTGCTTCCCGCTGCGCGGATTTCCCGCGTGAACCTGGCGGACTGCTTGAAGGAAGGAAGTACGCGTGCGACCTCCGGTGCCGAGCGCGGTTTAGTGCGCCAGGCCTTTGTGGTGGCCGAGATCGCGCTGTCTCTCGTATTGCTTGCCGGCGCGGGGCTTGCCGTGCGCAGTTTTATGAATCTGCTCTCCGCCGATCCCGGCTACGATTCGCGAAATCTCCTCACCTTCTACCTGTCGCCCCAAATACGGAAAGCGGCGCAAGCCGAAGATTTCTACCGCCAGGTGCTCGAGCGCATGAGCGCCATTCCCGGAGTGCATTCCGTCGCCATGTCCCGCTCCATCCCTCCAGGCGGCGGAGAGGTTGACGGTCCCGTCATCACCTCTGAACATCCTGACATTGATCCGAACCGCGCTCCGGACATTATCTTCAATCCCATCAGCCCCAATTATTTTCGCACCATGGGTCTTCCTCTGTTGGCAGGCCGCGAATTTTTCACCGCGGACGTTCACGGCGCGAGTCCGGCGGTCATTTTGAATGAAGCCGCGGCGCGCTCTCTTTTCCCCGGCAAGAACGCCGTTGGCCTGCGGGTCAAACTTGGAGCGGACAATCTGGCTGCGTGGTGGACCGTCGTTGGCGTCGTTGCTGATGAACGTTATTTCGGGTGGGACAGCGACCGCACTCCCACTGCGTACTTGCCGGTCTCGCAAATTCTACAGGACAACTGGCCTGACTACGACGCCGCGATCATTCTGCGCACTAATTCCGAGCCTCTAGCGTTCCTGCCTTCGGTTCGTAGCGTCATGGCCTCGATAGATAACCACATGGCGCTTCTGGGACCAGAGACTATGGACCAGCGTCTTGGGCATACCTTTGCGCCCCATCGCTTTAACATGGCGTTGCTCACTGCCTTTGCGGCTTTGGCGCTGCTTCTCGCCGCCGTCGGCATCTATGGAGTGATGACGCAATTCGTCGCTCAGCGTACGCACGAAATTGGCATTCGCATAGCTCTTGGTGCGCGTCCGCTCGAAGTTGTCCGCCTCGTACTCGGACAAGGCGTGCGGTTAGCCTTGCTTGGCTTGGCTATTGGCATTGTGTTTGCGTCTGCCGCCACCCGGCTGATTCGCTCGCTGCTTTACGGCGTCAGCGTTTCTGATCCACTGACTTTCGTTTTCGTTGCTTCTCTGCTCATTTGTGTGGTTCTGCTGGCGTGTTTGGTTCCCGCTTGGCGCGCCATGCGCGTCGATCCTATCGTCGCGCTGCGCTACGAGTGAAGCCACGCAAATCTGTCATTTCGACCGCAGGGACGGCAGGTTTTGTCGTTCCGGAGTGGAGAACTCTCTCTCCTCGTTTCGCTTCTAATTTCCAATTTCCATTTTCTGCTTCTATGGTTTTTTCTTTTTGAACAGCCCGCTAAGCGCATTGATGGTATCAGCGGGATTTTGCGTTTGTTGCTGCTTATTAGCTCCTGAAGCGGCCCCGCCGGCGCAGCCAAGCTGGGACTCGAGCAGGCTGGCCGCGGTACCACCAATGTCAGGGACAAATTTCGGCTCGGCGGTCGTGCCATGAATCTGGAAAGGAATGGTAGCTCCTTTGCACCCGCCCTTGCCTCCGCCGATCGCCCCCAGGATGCCTCCGATTCCCGACGCCGGCGCGCCACTCGAAGAAGAATAGGTTGCCGCGTTTGCCAGCGTGGCAGCCATCTTGAAGTCAAGATTGTTCTTGGAATCGACCGTACCCGCGCCAACCAATGTGCCTAACGCGGGAATTGCCGCCAGAAAATTCTCGGCTTCCAGGCCGCTAGGGGCCATGTGCAAATTCGTAGTGACTTTTTCGATGTCCAGATCCTGGCCCGTTTTCAACCCCGTCAGTGCGGAAATCGTGGACATCCTCGATCCGAGGTCGAAACCCGCGAGTTTCGCTTTATAGAGACCGACGGTGCCCGTGGTGATTAGTCTGTTGGTTGGCCCGGCTATATTTAGATTTGTGTTGAGTGTGCCTGCGGCCAGCGAGGCGCCCTTCGGAAGATGGATGCCGAGCGCGGGGAGAAAAGCCTCCAGATCGCGTGCCGGCATGTTCTCGCCCTCGACCTTGGCGTTGACGATGGTTTCGTCCTCGGGCGACTGAAACGTTCCGGAAAGATGCGCCGCGGCATTGCCGATCTTCAGCGTGGTTGGCTCAAGGACGCCTGTGTTTTTGCGAAGATTGTATTTGGTATGGAAATCCACGTTGACAGGAACGCCCGCTGGAGAGCCACCGGCGATAAGCAAGGCTTTGGAAAGCTTGACGTTGCCCTTGCTTTCGGCTTCGCCGTTTTGCGAGGCCAGCGTGCCGTCGAGGTCCACAATTCCTCCGAGTCCCATCAAGGGATCCAGGAAACCCGTCGACGCCAGATTCAGGCCCGTGACATTGAGCTTGGCATTGAGAGGAGTGAGCGCTGTGTCCGCTTCATCCACCGGGCCGACCGTGCCCTCCAGTTTGAACTTGCCGCCGCCGGGCAGGTCAGCCGCGACGGTAACCGGGAATTTGGTCGTCAGCGAAACGTCGGAAGCCGTGACGTTCACGTGCTCATAGGTGTTGCGCTTCTGCGAACTCGTCGAGCCCACGATGATGCTGCCGTCGCTCAGCGTAAGTTTTTTGACGGAAACTTCTTCCGCGGCGTTTAACGCACCAGAAGGTTTTTCGGCGGACGGCTTCTTGGCCTGGGACTTCGCGGCCGCTCCGCCGAGCGAAGAATAATTCCACTGGCCGGCGGCATTGTGAAGCAGGGTCACCCGGGGACCGGCAATCGTCACGCCCGTAACGTTGAGCGACTTCGAGAAAATCAGCGGCATCACTTCCACACCCACATCCAGTGACTTGGCGGTCAGGAAAGGAGCCGAGCTGAATTTCGGGTCGTCGCCGATCGACAGATTTTCCGCAGAAAGCGAGCCGCTGATCAGCGACAGGCTGATATTGCCCAACTCCACTTTGCGTCCCAGCGCCGCGGAAGCTTTTTCTTCAATCATGGGGCGGAACTGATTGACGGGGATCAAGAACGGCGCCACGAGAACCACCACCACCAGCACACCCACCACGATGAGAACAATCTTCAATGTTTTTTTCATGGCGACCTCCGGCCGGGCATGCGTGGGCGAAGAATGGGTGCGCCGCGGAAATCGTACCACGGATGAGCCCTTGTCCACATTCTCCGCTGGTTAGTTGACATGCGGACGGCTGCTTAGAGGGACAGCGAAGCGATTATCGAATCAATCCGGTGTGTTGCGGAATAGGCTAGGTCACCTCAGAAGCCGTCCAAGTAGTCACTCGCGTGCCCAGCCCGCAGGACCGCCCGCACGCCGCAGCGCGTCTTCTAACTCACCGCGCTGCCTCTTCAATTCCTCGATTTCCTTTTTCTTATCCTCAATGGCTTTCCGGTGCTCGTTGATTTCTTTCCGGGTAATACTCTCCCTCATTGCCGTTGCCGGATTCGGGTCATACTGTACCAGCCCCACGTTATGCTCGCGCTGCAAAATATCCAGTTCCGTTTGCGCGGTACTGATCTTGTAATCGATGGCGGCAAATTGTTTTCGCCAGTACGCTTCACTCTTCTCATCGCCTTTGTCCCCACCGCTGGATGGTTCCGTAGCGGCGGCGGTCTCCTCTACACTCTCAGCGGGGGAGTTACGTCTCAAATCCTCCAGCCGATCTTCCAGGTCGGCTACCCTTTGCTCGGTTTCCGCGACTTCCTCTTCTTTCTCAATTAGGCTTGTACTTATTCCCACAAGCTCTGATGGTTTATTTCTCCGGGACGGCGGCTCAGGATTTGAATATTCCTGTTGTGCCTTGAGTTTCTGATTGCGGCGGAGTAGTTCTGCTTCCTTGCGGACATGCTCTAAATGCTCTTTCTCCTCTGCCAGCGAATTTTCTAATTCCTCTACCTCGCGGCTAAGTTTTTGCTGGCCGGGTTTCGGTTCTTCCGGCCCATATTCAGTCCGCAGTTCCCCCGGAACAATCGCGTTGTGCCTCGCTTGTTCTTCCAACGCATCAATCTGTTGCAGCAACAGAACGCGCCGCTTCTTCAATACCTCCAGTTGGCCTTCCGACGTGACTCCCTCTGGTTCCTGTTCCAGCGCGACAGCATCGGTCACGCCTTTGCCAGTCTTACGCGCTTCCAAAAGCGCTCTGACATCGGCATCGACCTTGGCGACTTCTTCCCGCACGGATTGAAGCTGTCGGGCATACCATTTCGCGTCCCTAAATCTACTGTAACGGCTTGTCTCCTGAGGAAGCGCGGGCCAGCATAGGAATAAAGCGACTGACAGTGTGCTGGTCCAGCGGATAAGTCCCGTACGCATAAGAAACCTCGCTCTGAATCGTCCGCCCGCTCTGCCGATTATGAGCAATGGAGCAGCGATTTGCCCATAGTACCAAATATTGATGAGGCGGCAGGGGCACGATACAACTTGTCCCGGCCGGGTCGGGATCATGACCACTCTTCCTGTTTCTAATTTCCAATTTCGAATTTCTAGTTTCGATTCTCCCTCCGCCCCACGCTCGTCATTTGTGCTGGTTGCGGTGCCCCCTCCGCCCTTTTTGCACAGAAGAATCTTTCGATTCTCCTTGACACGTACCTCCGCGAGGAACACCATCATCTCGAAGTTTCGCCGTTTGCGGCGAGACTCCCGCTCGGTAGTCCATGGGCCGTTTCTTGAACAGCTAAGCTCCGCGTCGAGCGCCAAGAGGGCAGTACGTCCTCGTCTTCTTTTTCTACGCTCTTGCGGGACCTAACCTTGTCCGATCCAACGGACTGCACGCCCAAGACCGCAGCGGTTCCACGCCACAACACTCGAGCACGACTCGCCTCAGGCGAGGACCGTTTTTGCTTTTCTCAATGAGGAGAATACGAAATGTCAGAACAAAACAAAGCTATCGTCCGTCGTCTGTTTGATGAACTTTGGAACAAGGGCAATCTGTCGGTGGCAGACCAGCTCTTTACCCCTAACTACACTCATCATGACTCTTCGTCACCCGATTTTGGGCACGGCCCCGAGAGTGAAAGGAAGAGAGCAACCCTCTACCGCACCGCTTTCCCCGACCTCCGCTTGACCATCGAGGACCTCATTGCCGAAGGCGATATCGTCATGGCCCGCTGGTCTTGTCACGGTACCCACAAAGGCGATCTCAACGGCATTGCCCCCACCGGAAAGCCGTTCACCATCTCCGGCGTAACCGTCGCTCGCCTCTTGAACGGCAAGCTGGCGGAAGGCCACGTCAACTGGGACGCTTTGGGCATGATGCAGCAGCTCGGCGTCGTTCCCCAGTTCGCCGCAAAAGACCAGACCGCCGCCAAAGCCCAAGCCGCCGCCGCCACCTCCAGCTCCACAAGGTAACCATCCTCACTTTCCCCAATTAACCGGAAGGCCCGACCACGCGTCGGGCCTCCTTTTTTTGTAGTGGCGGGTCTTCAGACCCGTGCCTTTGCCCCTAGCTCCTCACCACTCCGCACACCGGGCACGAGCATTGCGAACCCAGCATCAACAATTGCGCCCCACAAAACGGGCACACAGTATCCGCTGCAGGCTGAACGGTTGGCAGCCTTGCTTTCAATGTCGACTCCTTCTTTGTACGGAGTAGATGCACAAGAGTGAGGATTGCCCCCACGGGCGCGGCGATCCGGAAAATCCAACTTCCCGCCACAATGTCCGGCTCGACGGGAACAATCCAGAAAAAGGCCGCGAGGAGCACCAGAATAAATAATCCCGCCCATTTAAACCCGCGCCGCGTCTTCCCGCTGACATGCGGATCGCGCCCACACACCGTGCAAACCCAGCGTTTCCAAAATCCCGCCGGCAGGATCGGGATCCAAAAAATGTGCCCCACGTCGAACGTCCGCACCTGTACTGCTCGCCGCGCCTCCCCGCACGCCAGGCAGTAGTCGTTGCGAAACGCCACGCGCTTCGCCTTCCAACGATAAACACCATAAACGATGAACAACGCCGACCCCCTTGCGGGTGGAGATTTTCTCTTCTCTACTTTCCAGTTTCCCAATTCCAGCTTCTAGCTTGAATTTTCCCCTTCTCCAACGGAAAACGCTGAGGATTCTACACCTTCCGGGGCGTGAGTCAGTCATTCCTGTCCGCTCTTCATCGCGCTCCCTTCGCCTTTTATCCGACTAGGCAAGCGTGGTATAGATAGAGTAACTAGAGAGATTTTATCCTTGGGTCGGGAAGCCAGCAGTGCGGCCAGCCAGGATGTACAACTGTGTACGAGGAACTCGAACAACTTGCGAATCTTAAGCTAGGTAAGACGATCGAGCGGCTCGCCCGCGAGAACGCTACCCGCATGAGTGGCATAATTCGGGATCATGCAAAGCGGGGGCTGTCTCAGAGCGGACTGCTTGAGGCGGCAAAACTACGATCGCAGCTTCAGATGGTGAAAGAGCTATGCCAAGAGGCCCATCGTATATGGCTCGAGCTCATCCTTGCGGTCGACAAAGTTCTTACCGAACAATCGGTCGCATTCATCGGTGGAAAAGTGCTAGAGATCTCTATCAACCAGGCTGGAAATATCCGCAAGAATTTGAATAGTGGCCCTTCCCCCGCTACCGCAGCTGAATTAGGGGCTCAAGTTGATAGGGAAATGACAGGTGTTGTTGCGAGCGTCCGAAGAGATCTTGAAATTCTCAGGCGCGAGCAAGCGCTCGCATCCTCAAACAACGCGACAAATAGATTGGCTGATTCACCCCCAAAAAAGATAGAAACTACCATCAGCATGGCAATTGCAAAGGCGATCAAGCAACCTTGGACACGCGACCAAAAAATCGCGCTTGGCATTGTAATTCTCACGGCCGTAGCGATATTGGTCGCAATATCGACACCTGAAATCAGAACCAAGCTCGGCCTAGAAAAACGCCCTTCGGCCACACAGGAAAAACCAACCCTGGCGAAACCAAGTAGCATGCCCGATCCCCAGGCGCCCCTCCTGCAAAAGCCCGAAATGAAAGGTCTCGCGAAGCAGGGATCGGCAGCAAAACAGGAAGGAAACACTACCGTCAAAGGTCACGGGAACGTTGCAGGGAACAGTGTTTCCGGAAGCGGTAACGTCATCGGCAACAACAATCAGGTCACAATCACGTCGCCGAAAGTTCCAGAAAGCCATCCCATTTTCAGCATCACAAATCCATCCGGTTCGATAATTAATCAAGGCTCTGCGGTCAATGCCCCGCAAACGGTTAATAACTTAGGGCCACCGCCTGCCAAGATAACAACATGGGAACAGAAGCCAGCGCAGTGGCAGGAAGCGGGAGGATTAGTATCTGAAACACAGCTAACCCTAACGGTCGACCATTCCATGGAAATTCCAGCCTTTGCAGTGAAATGCGATCGCCCGTGTCGAATCAGAGATGCAGTTGTATTCGGAGTATACAATAAGGTGAATTATCTAACGACAAATAACCCAAATATCTCTGGAGCAGTTTTCTTATCTCCCCGACCGCTTGGAGCGGGCGTGCAGGTTGAATATCGCGTTCGAGCACAAGACGGAAGTTTGCCCAAAATCCTTGAGGTATCCATGATTTCACCAGAGCAGCTTAAGTGACGGCGGGTGGCTGACCCTTGATCCGCTCGGAAGCCTTTGGCGGGTCGGCCAGCCTCCGGATTGCCGAACGTATTCCCGCAAGAGTTTCTCCGCGCGCTTCGCCCCCCAGTATGGTAAACAGGAGCTATATGGGAGGAGGGCAGGTGCAAGAGGTACGGCTCACACCAGAAAAAATAACACACCCATTTCAGTTGATGGCTGCGTGGTTTGTAATGCTTATACTTCTCGTCGGCGTCCTCTTGAGTGGTGCCGCAAGGATTGACAGCCCCAAATGGGTTCCCGGTTTCCTTGTGATCTCCTGTGTGGGTCTATCTGTTCTGGTCATGGGGGCGGTATTCGTAATGCTCACCAGATTCCGGCCTCACTTACAAGGACCCAAAGAGTATTTCGAATGGCTTAAGGACGAAAGACGGTTTAGAATCCAGACAATCCAAACCGTCGAGGTGCGTGAAACTGAAAATGCCCCGCTCGAAGGGCCTATTTCCGAACGTCTTAGGGCGCCACGGCGCCGTACGCGCAGCCGGACCACGACCACGATCCATCTATCGAATCTCGAAGGAGCGGATCTGGTCATAGCGGCTGTCAACCGCTTGGGTTTTCGTGCCCAAATATATAGCCAAAACGACGACGATGAGGCTGTAGAGCAAGCGTATGAGGAAAAGTCGGCGCGCGCAGCCATCTGGATAGGCTCGAAAGTCCCCCCGCGCGATGCGGTAGCATCGATTAAAGCAGTTATAGAGATCTGGCCTCATCTCCGTTTCATGTCCATACCTGGGGACCGTCATGAAGGACAACCGGAGGAAATCGATCATCAGGTATTTTTGTCAACTCCGGTTGAAAATTCCCCATTGTACCGGTCGAAAATTCCCCACCCCTGAACCTCATGAATGGGCCTCCTTGGCCTCGGACGGAGTGGAGCCCAGCGCCGTCTTTTGGCGCGCTTTGGGCGGAACGGAGTCCGAGGCCAAGGAACGAGCTGCGGCCTCCGCCCCTTCCTGTCCTCGCGGTGGCACCAGGCCGGCCTTGCGGCGGTCCTTCAGCCGGTAGCTCTCACCGCGAATGTTGATGGTCGTCGAGTGATGCAGCAGCCGGTCCAGGATCGCTGTGGCGATGATCGAATCGCCGAAGATCGATCCCCAGTCCCCGTAGCTTTTGTTGGAGGTCAGGATGATGCTCCCGCGTTCGTACCGCGCACTCACCAACTGGAAGAAAATCGTGGCTCCCAGATCGTCCAACGGCAGATAGCCCACTTCGTCGATCACCAACACTTTCGGCGCCAGGTACACGCGCATCCGGCGATCCAACCGGCCTTCGCGATACGCGCGCCCCAAGTCCGCTGCCAGATCGTGCGCGGTGATGAAATACGCGCCCAGTCCCGAGCGGATCGCCTCCTCCGCCAGCGCCACGCTCAAATGTGTTTTCCCAACGCCAGGAGGCCCCAGGAAAATCACGTTGCTGGCTTCGTGAATGAACCGCAGCGAACGCAACTCCCGAATCTGCCGATCATCCAGCGATGGCTGAAAACCGAAATCGAACTGCTCGAAGGTTTTCACAAAGGGGAAATGTGCCAACTGCAGTCGCGCCCGCAGATACCGAGTCCTTCGTGCTTCCACCTCGCAGCTCAGCAACTCATCGAGAAAGTCCGCGTAGCTCGGCTCTTTCTTCGACGCTTGTTCCAGCAAGTTCTCTAGCCTGGCTTCCACCGCTTTCAATCCCAGTGCCTCCAGCGCCGTCTGCAGCCGCTCGATCGGGGTGTTCATCGCCCACCTCCGTTGGCCACCCGCTCATACGCTGCCAGCGAGCGCTTCTCCACCTCCGGCGCGCTCTGCCGCAGGTGAATCAGGATCTTGCTCTCCGCCCTTCGCACTCCCAGCGGGATCTCCTGATGATGCGGCGGAAACGTCAGCACACTGTGTTTCCGCTGCGCTTTGCCGTGCATCGCGATCCGCTCGCGGCCCGTGCGGATTTCTACTTCCCCTGCAATTTCCTGTACCCACACTTCCTGGCCGGCATACTGCCAGGGCACTGAATACCGGCTGCCTTGCCAGTCCACGTACGCGTCCCGCGCCACTTTGCGCAGCTCGCCATCCACATACGGATACGGCGGCTGCCCGGCCAGCGACTGCAAACTGAGCTGCTCGACATCCCAGCGCACCATCACTTGTTCATGCGTTGTTCCGTGCACGCGCTGGTTCGCCACACCCCAAATCCACTCGCGCAGTTGCGCATTCAGATCGCTCAGGCTGCCGGGTTCGCGCCCTTGCAAACCACACAGAAAATTCCGTCGCACGTACTTCACGCCCGCTTCCACTTTCCCTTTCGTCTGTGCGCGATACGGCCGGCACAGCCGCGGCGTGAATCCCCAGTACCGCGCGAAGTCCAAAAACACCGGGTGCCAGACGATCTCGCCACGCTCGTCCGTCCCTAGCCACACCGTCTTCATGCGGTCGTAGAGAATTTCTTCCGGCACGCCGCCAATCTGCTGGAACGCGGCTTCGTGCAGCCGCAGCAGCGTGCCCAGCTTTTGGTCCAGCGCCGCTTCCGCCACCATCCTGCGGCTATAACCCAGCGTGAAGGTGAAGCCGTGCAGCTTCTGCTCCTGCCCGGCCATCTCCAGCGTACCCAGATGTCCCCAGTCCACTTGCGCCTGCTTGCCCGGAGCAGTCTCGAATCGCCGCACTGCCACGACTCGGGCCGCGCTGCGTTGTGGTCGCAACCAGTCCGTCAGAATCGTGTAGCCGCCTGCATAGTTACGCTCGCGCAGTTCGCGCAGCAACACCCGCGCGTTCCACACCCCGGCGCCCAGCCGCTCTTCCAAATACGGCTTGAACGCATCGAGCTTGCTCGGCGGTGCTGAGCGTGGGCCATACTCCGGTGCCAACCCCGCCGCCTGCATGTACTTGCGAATCGTCTTGCGGTCCCAGCCGGTCAACTCGCTGATCGCCTGGATACTCATTCCTTGCCGTTGCAGTTCTTTCAGTTCTTGCACGTCGCGCCCCCTTAACAAGTTTCGGAACCTCCTCCGTATGGAGTGGTCTCCGGTTTACCACGTTAAAGGGTGGGGAAAATTCAACCGGCACTATGGGGATTTTTGCATCGGCGCTGACA